>Ga0247611_10003513_pt1 | contig 23130 bp, 14 predicted proteins | sample 177DNAGHGhighgp2_FD_192422 | JGI IMG/M metagenome (GOLD analysis project Ga0247611, IMG submission 192422) | Sheep rumen microbial communities from Palmerston North, Manawatu-Wanganui, New Zealand - 1770 DNA GHGhigh gp2 | ecosystem: Host-associated > Mammals > Digestive system > Stomach > Rumen... | reverse complement strand
AACCTGGTCACCAGTACGTACAGGAATTTCGCCGATAATACCGGGTACAGATGCTGTGATGGTGCAGAAACCGAGGTTCACTTTCGCACGGTTTACTGCAGACCTGGCCTGAGCCACTGAAGCCTGGGCCTGCTTGTAGGAGTTCTCAGAGTTGTTGAGCATATAGCTGCTTACAATTTTCTTCTCAAACAGATTCTTGTTCGACTCGTATTCCAGCTTGGCAGAGTTCTCCTGAGCCAGAGCTGCCTGCAGGTTGGCTTGTGCAGCCTCCAGTTCCAACTGAGCGTTGCGGGAGTCGATGATAAAGAGTGTCTGTCCCTTCTTTACCTGCTGACCTTCAGTCACGCAAATCTTCATCAGCTGACCGCTGACCTGCGGTGTAACTGTCACATCATTTTGACCTTTCATCCTGGCACTGAACTTGTAAGGTAGTTCAATGTCTGATTTCTTCACTGTCATTGTCTCGAATGACGATTGTGTCTCTTTCGGCATGTCAAGGCCGCAAGAAACCAGCCCGACAGTCACTGTGGTCAAGGCCACAGCCCATGTCAAAACATTCTTCTTTTTCATTTTAAAACTTTTTATGTTATTGTTATAATTTACTATTTGGGGGCAAAAATACATTATTTTTAGGAAAATAAAACAATTATACCTATTTTTTTTCATCATTCTGGAAGGTCGAGCCACTTCGTATAACAGAAGTCCTGACGATGTGGCAGGTGCTTGTTCTTCGGATACATACGGACGGAAGTCTTGTACTCACCGAACTGCTTGGGCTCCACCGTGGCCTCGAAGGTATAGTTGTTGCCCTCGTGTCCCGTCATCTTCAGCGGTTCTACATGGAACACCCGCTCCTCGCCGTTCTTGTCGGTGCAGATGTTCACCAGCTCCAGACCGATGGCGTCGTCAAGACCCTGTTCGTTGATGACATATTTCAGGTGGTACTTTTGACCGGTCATGCCGCCTGTGGTCGGGAAATCCCATTCGCAGGAGACCACGTTGATGGTGTCCCAACGTTCAGCAACCGTCTCCTTCCAGAGGGCAATATCCTTTGCCAGTCGGTTATCGTTCTTGGAGAGTTCCTTGAAACGCTTGGCCTCCTTCTCATAGAACTTAGAATAGTAGTCGTCGAGTTGACGCTTCATCGTATAGTGTGGTGCTATCTGAGCGATGGAGTTCTTGATGACCTTACACCAACCCTTTGAAACGCCCTTCTTGTCCATGTCGTAGTAGAGCGGGATGATCTCGTTCTCCAGCAGACTGTAGATAGTTGCGGCGTCGAGCTGATCCTGATAGCCCTGGTTCTCGTAGGTACGCTTCTCGGTCAATGCCCATCCGGCGCCCTCGCGATAGCCCTCTAACCACCAGCCGTCCTTTACTGAGAGGTTCACAACACCGTTCATCTCGGCCTTCTCACCAGAGGTTCCTGAAGCCTCCATCGGACGTGTTGGGGTGTTCATCCAGATATCCACACCCGATACGAGTCTTCGAGCCAGCAGGAAGTCGTAGTCCTCTACGAAGATCACCTTGCCCTGGAACTCGTCACGCTGTGAGATATCGAAGATTTGTTTGATGAGTCCCTGTCCGGCACCGTCGGCAGGATGGGCCTTTCCGGCAAAGAGGAACACCACCGGACGCTCGGGGTTGTTCACGATCTTCGACAGGCGGTTGAGGTCGGTGAACAGCAGGTGTGCACGCTTATAGGTAGCAAAGCGTCGGCAGAAACCGATGATCAGCGCGTTGGGATTAAAGCGCTCTGCCAGCTTGGTGATACGGCTGGGGTCGTTCTGTCTCTTCAGCCACGTGGCATTCAGCTGTTTCTCGATATAAAATACCAGATTCTTCTTCATGAGCAAGCGGTGCTTCCAGAGTTCCTCGTCGGGACAGTCGTAGATGCCCTTCCACCGCTCCTCATTCGACTGGTCTGTCATGAAAGCAGGATCAAGATACTTATTGTAGATGTTCTCTAACCATCTTGTAGCTACCCAGGTGGGGAAGTGGACACCGTTGGTCACATAGCCCACATGGTTCTCCTCCGGGAAGTAGCCTGACCAGATAGGTGCGAACATTTTCTGCGACACCCAGCCGTGCAGCTTTGACACGCCATTTACCTCCTGACAGGTGTTGCAGGCAAAGGTCGACATACAGAACTTCTCGCCCTTGTCCTCCGGGTTGGTACGCCCCATGCCGATGAACTCATCCCAGCTGATACCCAATTTGGCGGGATAACCACCCATGTACTTGCCAAACAGACCCTCCTCAAAGTAGTCGTGACCAGCAGGGACAGGTGTGTGAACGGTATAGAGACCACTGGCACGAACCAGCTCCAGAGCCTGGTTGAAGGTCAGTCCCTCCTCGATATAGTCGCACAGGCGCTGCAGGTTGCAGAGCGCAGCATGACCCTCGTTGCAGTGATAGACATCCTTCTTGATACCGAGTCTCTTCAACAGCAGCATACCACCGATACCGAGCAGGATTTCCTGCTTCAGTCGGTTCTCCCAGTCACCGCCATACAGCGAGTGAGTGATTGACTTGTCGAACTCGGAGTTCATCTCGTTGTCGGTGTCCAGCAGATAGAGCTTCACACGACCAACGTTGACACGCCAGACGTATGCATGGACATAAAAGTCGAGATAGGGCACATCAACCACCATCGGCGTGCCGTCCTCGTCGAGCTGACGCTCCACAGGCAGGCTGCCGAAGTTCTGGGCTTCGTAATTGGCCACTTGCTGCCCGTCCATCGTCAGGCTCTGAGTGAAGTAGCCGTAGCGATACAGGAAACCGACGGCACACATATCGACGTTAGAGTCGGAAGCCTCCTTCACATAGTCACCTGCCAGCATACCCAGACCGCCACTGTAGATCTTTAGGGCCGAGTGAATGCCATACTCCATGCAGAAGTAAGCGACTGACGGACGTTTGGTGTCGGGCTTCACGTCCATGTACTTACGGAACTTTGCGTAAACGTCCTTGATGCGCTTCATCAGTGCCTTGTCCTTCAGAATTTCCTCCTTGCGTCCGAACGTCAGTTGTTCCAACAACATCACGGGGTTGTGCCTCGTGGTATGATAGAGGTCGGTGTCGATGTCGCGGAACAGGTCGCGCGCCTCGTGGTTCCACACCCACCACATGTTGTGGGCCATTTCGTCCAAACACTTCAATTCCTCAGGCAGCGTAGCCTTCACAGTCAAAATCTTCCACTGTGGTTCGTTCACGTAGTCAGCTTTTATTTTCATATCTTCTTTACAGGTTAGTTTTTGGACTACAAATTTACGAATTATTTCCGAAAAACAAAAAGAATTAACAATATTTTACATTCTGCGTTGCCGGTCAGGGTTTCGGTATCGAGAGAATAAACCGGCATCCGTCGGTATATGCTGCGTCGAGGGTGATATCGCCGCCTATAGAACTGGCGAGTCGCTGACTGATAGCTAGACCGAGGCCGATACCTTCCTTGAAATTGTCGGATGCCTTCTCGAAACGGCCGAAGATGCGGTCCCTGTCCTCGGGATTGATGCCGACGCCGGTGTCCTCGACAACCAACCGCATCTGACGGGCAGCCTTGTCATACTCGCAACGCAGTTCGATATGTCCCTTCTCCGTGAATTTCTGGGCATTATCAAACAGATGCGTCAGGATGCGGCTCACGGTAGAGGGATGGGTATGCACCATGAAGTCGTCGGCAACATTGGTGGTAAATCGGGTCTCTACACCCTCGTGGCTGTCGTCAGCCGTTGAATGCAGCAGCTTGCGGCACAGATCGTTGATGGCGACATCCGTCATCTCCGAGTCGGGACGCAGGCTCTTCTCGCTCTCACTCTTCGAGAGTTCCAGCACCTCGTTGACGATGGTGGTGATGAGTTCGACATTATAGGTGATATGCTCCCGTATGTTTTTCTTCTCTTCTTCACTCAGCTCGATACCCGGCTGGCAAAGCACGCTGGAGAATCCTCCGATGGCATTCAGGGGCGTGCGTATCTCGTGACTCATGTTGTTGATGAATGCCGACTTCATGTGGTTCGACTCCTCGGCGCGGTCAAGGGCGACCTTCAGTTTCTTGTTCTTATCCCAGATAATACGCGTCAGGCGACGGCGCCCCATGATATAGATAATCAGGAAGGCCACACAGATACCGATAATCCAGTTGGTGAGTCGTCTCACCGACTTCTTATGTTCCATAGCCTCCTCGCGCGTCCTCATCAGCGACCGTCCCGTAGCCATCTGGTTATAGTGGGCATTCTGGATGAGTCCGAACACAGAATCCATTTCGAAAATCTTGTGCTTCATGGCCAGGATACTGTTGTCAATGTCCCCGGCACGGCTGTAGATCGTTGCAGCCACCAGCGAACTATCGACATACACACGGCCCTCCTTCAGCTTGTCGATGGCTGTCTGGTAGTCGCCGTCGAAGGTGAGACGGGCAATCTCCACCATATTGTCATACTGGTGGTTGAATGTCGTATCGCCTTGCTGCCGCAGTTGCTCATACTCCCGATAGGTGTTCTCGAAATCCGCCTTGTCGCCATTGAGGAACTGGACATACAGTTTGATGGCCTTCGAAAGCGAGAGGTTGTCCGTGTCCTCCCTCTTCACTGCAAGCTGTTCCGCCTGCGTGGCGTATTCGATAGCCCTGGCGGGTTCCTTGATACAAAGCAGCTGGGCTAGGTCGCGCAGGGTAACCATCGTAAACTTGGGGTCGCGGTCGTCCACTTCGTTGAGCGCCTGGACGAAATACTCTTCTGCCCTGCGGGTGTCGTGCGAGGCGCGATAGATGTTTCCCATCAGGGCCGTGGCGAGGTAGTAATACTCCACGTCCTTGTTCTTCCTGGCGTCGCTATCCAGATACTGAGCCGTCACGATGGCACGAAACAGATTTTTCTGCTTGATGTCATAGAACCCCTCGTTGGTTTTCGTCTTATAGTACGATTTCCAGTCATTCGTGCTCTTCAGATATTCCTCAAAGGCGTGCGCATGCTGGTAGAATGCGCTGTCGTCGCCCTTGTCATAGAGCATACGGAACTGACGGTACATTTGCGACGCTTTCTTGCTATCCTCCGTCGCACCGAAAGAGGAAGACAGGCAGAACAGCAGGGTAATAAGGATTGTTAGCGCTTTTTTCATTATTTCATTATTGGAAGGTGAAGTCGGTCTTTTCCACACTGTAGCCGTAGATGGTCTTGAAGTCATTCTTCATGGAGATGATGGTGTAGCCGGCCTCGCGCCATTTCGCCTCACGACGGGCACCCTCTGCAAGGTCGGCATGGTCGCGGGCATCGTCATCAGCCACGAGCATGAAGGTGGCAGTACGGTACTTCGGATTGCTCATACAGTAGTTGTGCATGGCACAGTCGCCGCTGCTGTTGCCGAACGACAGCACGGGCTGTTTGCCAATCTCCTGACTGATCTGGCGCACCTTGTTGGTCTTCAGATTCTTGATGATCAGGCTGTCGGTGCGCACCAGATACTCATCCTTGCCCATGGTGTAATCGACACCGACGTTATCGCCCTGTTTGTTGGAGCTGAGGCATACATCCATGCCAATGACGCGGTTGGGCTCGATACCCAGCGATTCGACTAGCGAGCGGCAGATGAAACGGTCGGAACCGGAGACGACGTAATAGGTGAAGCCGTTGTCCTTCAGATAGTCGAACACCTCCAGCATGGGCTTGTAGAAGCTCTCGGCGTAGGTCATCCCCTTGAAGCCGTTGGCCGGCGTGGCGGCATAGGCCTTCACGTAGGTGTCGAACTCTTTGAGCGTCATGCCGGCATAGGCCTTGGCGGCGGCATAGGCGTGAATCATGTCGAAATGGTCGGGCAGTTTCGTGCCGTTGCGCACGAAGTCGCGGATGTTCTGTGCTGCCTGGCGCACATCGTCGGGAGCCTTGTCCTTGTACGTGGGGTCGTCCAAGGCGCGGTATTCCAACAGGTTGTACTCAAAGTAGGTGGGGTAGAGCTCGCCGATGAACGTGCCGTCCATGTCGAACGTGGCGATGCGGTCCTCCTCACGGATGAAGTTGCTGGAGTTCGGATTGGTCACATCCTCGACATACGTCTTCAGCGTCCTCAGGGCCTCGCAGTCGTTCCACAGGGTGAAATACTCTTTCGGTGTTGGCGGTGTTACCGATTTCTTATCATCATCCTTGCTGCACGATGTCAGCAATGGCCCTTGTGCCACCACGCACATCAGGGCGAGAATAAGGAAGAAATGCTTTTTAATCATACTATTTTCGTTTTCGTTATTGTTATCGTTATCGTTTCCGTTTTCGTTTTACTTACGTACATTGAAGGGTGTACGGGCGGGACTATTGATGATGCGGGCGGTGTTGCGGCCGTCGAAACGCGTGGGGGCAATGATGAATTCTGGGACGTTGAACGACAGGAAGCGGTCGCGGTAGAACTGGCGGGGATTGCGCTGAGGCAACATAAAGGCCTTGCTGACGCGGCCGTCGGCACGGACGTGACAGAAATAAGGACGGGTGAAGAGTCCGTCGTCGCGGCGGGAACTGACGACGAGCCAGCGGGAGTTGGTGCTCCAGTTGTGGAACGATTCCGTGTCGTCGGAGTTGGCGGCGGTCATAGGACGAGGACCATTGACCATTGACCATTGACCATTGACCATTGGCTCGTCAGTTTGAGATAAGTCGAGGAGCCAGAGGTCGGCCTCGTGGTGCCAGATGCTGAACTGTCCGTAGTCGGAGAGCGTGTAGCAGAGGAACCGACCGTCGTAGGAGGGGCGGGGGAAGGAAATGGATTTATGTTGTGCCGCGGCATCGATGATGGTCTCGATATGGTCGCCGAAGGTTCCTGTGGCAGGGTCGAAATCGATGCGGCAGAGGTTATAGCGGATGGAGTCAAGACCCACTTCCGGCCCCTCCCTGTCGAGGGCGGGGGGAATGGCGCGGGCGGCACAGAAATAAAGCGAACGTCCGTCGGCCGAGAAGACGGGGAAGGTCTCGTAGATGGAGTCCTGTTTGAGCAGGGACGAGAGGATGAGCTCGTTTTTCTCGACGTCGTAAACCTGAACGTCGGAGGCTTCATCGAACACTTCGATGCGGTTGGGGTCAGCACTATGGAAGAGCTGACGCGTGGTGTTGGTGGAATAGGCGATATAGCGGCCCGAGGGATGCCAGTAGGGATAGACGCAGAGACCGAGGGTCTGTGGGGTCTTGGTGTCGTAGGCAGCCATTGACCATTGACCATTGACCATTGACCTTTGACCATTATGTCGCAGCAGGGTGGCACCATGCGGGCCACGGATATGCAAACTCATGTCGGCGGGGTTACCGCGGTTGAAGCTGTGGCAGTTGACGCAACCCTCGAACTGGGTGTTTTCAATGAGTGCACGCTCGTCGAATGAGGAGAGGTCGCGTTCGTAGATGCCCATCTTGCTCCAGACCTCGTAACCCGGTGCAATGAGGCGGTAGCAGAGGCCGTAGTCGATGCTGTCGGGGCTGACGTAGAGGGCGAAGGGACGGTAGGTGTGCCAGCCGTCGTTGTATTTGGCCGAGACGGTGACGGTGAGCGAGTCGCCGCGATTATCGCCAAGTAACGTGTGCCAGTCGTCAAGGTCGAAATCGACGGCATCGTCGCCCTGGCTGTGCAGCTCGTGGCCGTGGCGGTCGGTAATGACGGCATCGATGCGCAGGGCCGTCTCGTCGGTCATGCTGAAATTGAGTGGGGCGATATTGACGGGTATGGTGACACCGATGTAGTCGGGGTAGATATCGGGCTGTGCGGTCTCCTGCTTCGCGTCGCTCACAGTCTCTGTGCAAGCGGCAAACAGCCAACAGCCAATAGCCAATAGCCAACATCTATATAGAATCTTTCTCATTGCTTAGTGGACATGAATTGATTATAGCGTTCGCGGTCGCCCGTTAGTATATAGTAGGCCAACAGATATTGATAGGCCATACGATTGTCTTGGTTGCGGGAATAGAGACTTTCGAGCATCTCGGGGGTTGTGTGGTCGCTGAAGTAGCTGTCATCCTTGTAGTTCCACTGACGCAGACGCCCGTATTCGGGATGACGGGCAATGGCCTCTTCATTACCCAACAGCGGGAGGGTCTCGTTAGCCCAGTCGCGATAGAAAATGGTTTTTTGCAGGGCCATGAGGTATTTGCGAGCCACGGCGTACTGGCCGTTGATGAGGTTGGTCTCGGCCAACCGCTTGTAGCAGCGACCGCTTTTCTGGAAGTCGAGAATGGCCTCCTGAGCCTCGAAGACCGTGCGTTGGGCGACATTGATCATGCCCAGCTGATAGAAGGCTTCAGCGGTGGGCAGAGGGCTCGTAGCGTCTTCCTTGACGTCGGGCAGCAGACCTGCAATGCCGTTCTGGTTGAAATTGCCCATTTGTTCCAGCAACATACCGTTCATCGCCAAGGCCAGGTTCTGTACCGTCACACCGATTTGGTTGTTGGGCTTCTCGGCACTGATGGTCTGAAGAATGCGGTTCCACTGCTGGTGGCGCGCCATGAAGTCGTATTGCATCACCTTCTCGGCCTTGAAATTAGCATTTTTCCAGACAAGTGAGCCCATGATGGCAGCAACGAGCACAAAAGAGAGGTAAGAGGTGAGAGGTGAGAGGTGAGAGAAATGTACCTGACGACGACGGATTAGGGAATTCAACCCGAAAATCACCCAAATAGACAGTGCTGCACCCCACAGGAGCCACGGGAATACGGTGGGATAGCGGTGGTAGTGTATGCCGGCCCAGAGACCGTCGATGGGTATTGGGAAACATACCGGACCCACTAGAAAGTAGAGTAGGGGAATGGCGGCGATAAGCAGTATGCGGCGCGTCCAACCTTTTGACAATGATACGATAGCCCATGCAGCGAGCAGAGTGAGCAGGACTGCCCAGACGCCACTCATTAGGGCATTTTCGTCGAGCAGATAGAGCCACAGCAGGAAAGAGGGCACAAAGGTTAGGCCGTAGGACCATTGACCATTGACCATTGACCATTGACCATTGGATAGCCGGAGGGTTAGGAGCTGTATTGCCGAGAGCAGAATGGCGATGATGGCAGCGCCTACCCAGGCATAGAGGAAAAACTGCGTACAGAAGCGTCCGAGCAGGTCGGCAACGCCTCCGGGCTGCCGGATTATCTCCCACACGTAGGTGTTGTCGAAGAGGAACAGCTGAAACTGCTCTTGAAAATGCAGATGATGCGGATAGGCCAGTCCGAAAAAGAGCAGGACAGCCACACCGAACAGACTACTTATCAAACACTTTACTGAATTCATCGACACTGATTTTAACCGGTTCCACCATGAACTCAGGACGGTTGAAGCTCTTCAATAGGAAGGTGTTGTATTCTGGGTCTTCCTGTGGCAACATAAAGGCCTTCTCCACCTTCCCATCGTGGAAATAGGAGAAATAGACGCGGCAGAAGTTGCCATCGTCGCGACGACTGGCAATCATGATCCAATGACCATTGCTCGACCATGAAGAATAGCTGTCGGGGCGCCCTTCGCTGTTGGCGTTGGTCATATCGAGGAAAGTCGGATTTTCGGTATGAGCCGCTATCGAATCTTGATCAAGTGATATACATGCAATATCTCCATCATTGTGGCGAATATGGAAACAGCCATACTGTCCTATAGCAAAGAGCAGATAGCGCCCGTCAGGACTGACGCGTGGCAAGGTAACGCTCTTGTTGTTACCAGCGGCGTCATACACCAGTTCCTCGTCGCCGAAAGTGTGTGTTGCCACGTCGAACGAACGGCGATAGAGGTTGTATTGTATTTTCGGATAGAAGGTACGGATGTCCTTGTCGCGCATCTCTTCAGGTAGGGGCACAGACTTGCAATAATAGAGGTATTTGCCGTCGGGCGACCAGGTGGGATACACTTCCAAGAGTGTGGAATCGTTGCTGACAACCTGTACCGAGTCGGTCTCTACATCGTAGAGTATCAGGTCGCTTGCCTCATCGTAAACCTCAAGCCTATTGGGGTTTAACGTGTGGAATCCCTGTCGTGTCTTGTTCGTCGAGAAGGCTATCAGCTTGGCGGTAGGATGCCATGCGGGATAGACACCCGAGGAAATGGTATAGTCACGCTTCATATTGACTTTCGAAATCTTGCCATCGTTCACAATCACAGTACCACTATTCGCAAGGCGCACGTGGAAGAGCATGTTGTCGGTCTTGTAGTTCTGATAGCTGTGACAGTTGATGCACTGGCCTATCTTACGGTCGTTCATGGTAATCTCGTTGTTGAAAATCTGCGTTTCTTCGAACGTGGTGAGGTTACGCTGGGCGATTTCCATGAAGGTCCAGGCGACATACGAGGGTTCGATGAGGCGGTACGAGATATAATCATCGATGGGCTCCTTGGCTACACGGATTTCAAAGGGGTTGAACGACAGCCATTCGCCCCTTTGCTGCCCCCAAACCTCAACTTTGAGACTCTTGCCTTTTGCCGTGTTGAGCATCTCGCGCCATTCCTCTTCGGGAATCTGCACCTTTACGCCACTGCCGTAGGTTTGTTGCTGCCCATCAGGTGTGGTGATACGAGCCACACATGCCTCGTAGTCATCCGCAGGGAGCATGAAGTTGAGCGGTGCAATATTGTAGGGCACGGTGACATTGCAATAGTCAGGATAGATGGCTGGCAAAGTCTTGGCCTCCTTGCTGGAAGCAGGCACATCGGGGTGATTCGCACACGACGACAACAATAGCAGGGTTGCTGCCAGTAATAGGGTATAAGAGTGGATATATTTTTTCATAATGATTTACGAGTGAGTTTCGTTTCCAATTTTACCACTGATGTTAATGGGTTTCCTTCCGAAAAGGTTATACCACCAATAGGTGTCTCCATATTCCTTACGCATTTCTTCACCGGCCTTTTCAAGTGTCATACCGGGCGTTACCTTACTTTCAAGAGTTGCCCAAAACTGCTTGTAGCGATTGTAAATGTCTTCCTTGACGGGGAGCATCATGCGTTTTTCTTCAGGGGCTTTATCAATAAACAAGATATAAGCTTCCTGCGCCTCCACGGGAAATTCCTCGTTGATGTGCAATTGCACATATTTGCGCAACGAAGGCCAGAAACGACGGGAGTCGCAACGCAGCATGGCATAGAGCAACGCCTGGTCGGATGCTATTTTACTGTCGGAATCGTACCAGAGACTAATGGCATTGACAATATAGCTGTCGCTGTTCTCAACGCCCGTGAGCTCGTCGGGGTAGGCTTTCTGCATTTCCTTGATGTTTTCTGAGACTGGAGCCGGTTGCCAATTATCATAAAACAAATGGTGATGCAGCTGAGTGGTATAGCGTTCCACCAGTTCTTTGTCTCCGCCAGCCAAGGCACAACGGGAAAGCACCTTCAGGTAGAAAGGTGAGAAACCTGCCTGTATGGCATTTTCGAAATTCAGTCGGATGGCTTCGTTCATCATGCCGTAGTTGTAATAGACCAGCGGCGATGCAATGTCCAAAAGGGTGACGTGGAGAGAATCGGGGTTATAGATAGGATTGCCGCTGTTACCCAACTTAAACGAACGGTCAAACAGCCCGCCTTCGTTTGTCAGGGCGATGTTCTTGAGAAAAACCATCGTGGTAGTAGGCTGAGGACTCTCGGCTGCAATATTGAGCACCTCCTTCCAATTGTCGTCCTCGGCATAGCGCACCATGCGCATCTCGTTGATGTAATTCTTGTCATAGTACATCTGCGACGAGGTAAAGACAATGCCGGCAACGGCGCATAATACTGGAATCATTGACCATTGACCATTGACCATTGACCATTGACCTTTGACCATTGACCATTGGCCTTTAGTAGTCAGGTAGTGGCCTCCCATTGCAATAAGTGCAGAGATGGCACCGAGTGCCCAGAATGGGATGGAAAGATGATCAGCGCGGTCGCTTGGGGTGATGAAGCGGGGTAAGCCAGCAAATACAACATCGTCGAACCTTAGATTCGAATAGAATTGTGTATGACAGATGCTCGCGGTAAAGAAAAGCAGGACAAAACCTACAAGTTCACGCCAGGTAATTTTCTCTGTAAGTGCCAAGCATAGCACGAACAGCAGGGCAAACCAACCCAGCACGGGATAGAGGCAAACCCCTATCAGATACCAAACCAGATGCCATTTACGCGGTGTCTGGCGTGCTGCCCACAAGAGCAACAGCATGGCGAGATAGCCAACTGATTGCGAAAACCAATAGCCTCTGATGGTTGAGATATAAATCCAATAGCCCAAATCGACAACAGAGGTCAGCAGACAGGCTACAGGCAGGAGCATCAGTGCTGAGGCACTGGACTTTAATTGGAACGCTTTGGCGCCCACGATGAAGATAAGTGTCCAGATAGCTACCAGAACGGCTGAACCTACTGCTGGGTGATAGAACAGTTGCGTAAGCCATGATCCCACATACTGCATCAGGCCAAAGGGCTTCTGCATCAGGCCGTGGAAGAATGGTGTTCCGAAGAGAAACTCAGAACGGTCGTGTGCCGTATAGAATACCTCTTGATTGATATACAATATGTAAACGGCATAAACGATGAAAGCCAACAGACTTCCATAAAAGATAAAATATGAGAATTTGTTAGTCTTATTCATATTTATTAGGCTACTTTTCAGCTGCAAAGGTAGCAACAATATTTAGAATCCCCAAACTTTTTTGTGAAAAACTTAAAATCGTATTTTACGTTTTTTGTCTTTATTCTTCTGTCATTTCATTTCCTTGATGAAATACTTCTGGCAAGAGGCTGTCTTATGGGGAAAGTAACCCATATTGTTCAGGGCGCGGCCCACCTCGACATTGATGCCCTTCGTGCGGTGGAAATTGGGGAAGGAGCGGTCCAGGATGTCCACGATCTCATCGATGCCCTTCAGCGCAGACTTGTCACCGCTGTCAGCAGGACAGAACATCATCGCAATCATCTTCTCGATGTTGCCTACCCTTTCAAAATTGCGGTTTTCGTTAATGATACGCTGGTTTTCGTCCTCCTCAAACCAATAGCGGTCGCCACGGGCTATCTCCGCCAGGAGCTGGGCATAGAGCTGCGGATAGTCGATGGGTGTGAGATAGTCTATCTGTTCCTTCACTACGATACAGATGAAACGTCGCGAACCGGATTTGTCATCAGGCAACGGACGGAGGTTGTTTGTGGTGGCAATGAACGATGCATAGCGCCGGCGCTGCTCGTAGGCCTTGCCGTAGGGCGGACGCATCTTGACGTCAGCTTTTGAAATCAAGTGTTTCAAAAGCGGTTGCTGACTCTTCGAGAGCATGTCGAACTCATCGATATTGATCAGCGCAAACGAGGTCAGACCGAGGTTGATGGCCGTCTCGTTCTTAAAGTCGATCTTATCGATATAGTAGTCGCGCAACGCCTCGGGCAGCAACATGCCGCAGAAGGCAGACTTGCCACAGCCCTGTTTACCGATGAGCATCGGAACGATGGCATTGCCGTGATTGCGGTCGATGCCTTTCCAATGGGCCACCATCGAAAGCATCCATTTATGGAAGTCGCCAATCCAGTGAGGATTATCGGTCTTGACACGTTCTGCCAATGGCGTCACCCGGTCCTTCCCATCCCATTTCGGCAACTGCTCCAGCCATTCGTTCACGGGATCGAACTCAGGAATCAATGTCGACTCCACATAGCGCTTGATATCCTTGTCCCACGAGTCAAGTCCCGCCTTCAAAGCCCGTATCGACATGGTGTTCATCGCCTCCTTCGTCAAGTCATAGAATCGGTAGTCGTAACTGTCCTTCGAGCGGTATTGCGCCACACCCGTCATCACATTCTTCCGCAGTTCATAACGGGAATTGAGGAATGCCTCCGTCTTATAGGTCAAAAGTTGCGAGGGTTTGACGTGCTTCAAAGGCCAGGTAGCCTTGAGGGTCTTCGAATACTGCGAGTCGAACACCGTCTGCACATAGTCGGCATCTTCGTTCAGTCGTCCGTCGAAGAGTGTCATCTTCACGGCAAAGGCTTCCTCCAGTCCGCTCTCGTGACAGTTATGGGCAAGCACTTCGAGACAATGGGCAACGAAATCCTCTTCCTTGTCCAAGCGGCATTCTTCGAGGGCATCGGCCTTGCAAGCCTGATATTCATGGCGCATCGAGGCCTCCGTCGAAAGGCCCGGAATTATTCCTTCCTGTCTCCTGTCTCCAGTCTCCTGTTCCCTGTCATAGCGTACCGTCTTCGACAGTCTTTCAGCCGTCTGGTCTTTAGGCGACACCACCATCGTAGCACAATACGGGTTGAAACGCACATCAGGATCGTGACTCATCAAGCAACTGGAGTGCATCGACGGGGGAATATTATCCACACGGATGGCCAGCTGCGTGGAATAGAGATAGTGGAACTTCGCGTAGGCGTTCAGATTGAACTGCACCACCTCCGATTCCCAGTAGCCCTCAGGATTCTGCCACTGGTTGCGTTCGACGGCCTGACAGACGAGTTTCACACTCCGTCCGTCAGCACCCACGAATGCCAACATCGTATAGTCGATCATCGCCGCCTCGTCACGGATTTCCTCTGCCGTCTTGCGGTCTGGCAGATTATTGATCTCCAACAGGATAAAGCCGTTGTAGATGTAATTCCATTGCTGACCATACTTGTTTTTGATGGCGCAAGCGAAACAGATGCGGGGCAGTTCTGTCAGTTCACTGAACTGTTTACCACTTTTCAGTATGCCTGTCCGTATCATCTCAACGGCACTCTGGAGCGTATAGCGGGTAAAACGTTCCTGTCCGTCACGATAGTTGATGAGTGTCACTTTTGACTGGTGAATGTCTGTCATATTTCCTTGATTGAATGATTAGTGACTGCAAAGATACAAAAAACGAATGATATTCCCATGAAAAATCTTATAAAATCTCTTCCACTTCCACAAAATCAACGTCAATGCATGTATTTATTGGTATTTTGGAGGATGGAAGAGAAAATTTGTCTTCCATATATCTTCCATTAAAGCCATCTTAACGAATGATAAGTGCCACTTATTTTTAAATAATGCCAGAGTATTTTCCAATAATGCCGGAGTATTTTGCAATAATACCGGAGTATTGATGGAAGAACTATGGAAGAGAAAAATTCCTCTTCCATCTTGAAAACCATTGTAAATAAAGGTTGTTACGTAAATTTATGGAAGATGGAAGAGAAAATACTTCTAACTTTAAATTCTAATATGGAAATCCAAAGGCTATATTATGTGTTCTTTTCGAGAAACACTTTTTGCTATAATCTGTTCTTTGTAAAGAACGATTTTGTTTCAAATGTGTTAACTACGATAAACACTTTACGCGTTGGGCTAGACAGACTACATTATATACTAAAAGAGCCGACTCATACGAGCCGGCTCTTTATGAATTATACCGATAAGGAATGATTATTCCTCGTAGTATACAGACAAACAACTTTAGTCGATAGAGTCAGCCGCACGACGTATGCGGTCTGCAAGATCAGTGAGCGCACCTTTCAGCTGGTATCGCTCCTCAATGGTGAAGTCGATGGGTTTCTTATTGCCATCGATACCATTTAGCTTATGGTAGAGCCATGAGCCGGACTTACCAAAATACTCTCTGGAGATATCGCCCCAGGATACGTGCATCAGGATATCGGCCAAACGGGCCTTCATGGTTTCCTGCTGCGATGCTTTCAATGTCATTACTGCCATAGTCGTATTGTTTTTATTGCTATATCGCCTTATGATTGACGAGGTTTGTGATTATTCTTCTAGTGGTTCTTCGAGTAGGTCTTCAAGCATTCCTCTTAGTGCCCATCTTAATCTTGGTTCACCTCGGGGGTAGCTTCGTTTGTAGTTCCTGATAGTCTCGATAAAATCGAATTCTAATTCTGTCAGTTCTAATACTCTTTTCATTTACTGATGTATTTAATTGAACCCTGCAAAGGTAGTACATTTATTCGTATTATCCAAATTATTTAGTACATATTTTCTTATTTATTGAAAGATTTAACCTTAGGTAATCCTAATATAGAAATCCAAAGGCTACATTAGGTGTTCTTTACAAGAAACACTTTTTGCTATAATCTGTTCTTTGTAAAGAACGATTTTGTTTCAAATGTGTTAACTACGATAAACACTTTACGCGTTGGGCTAGACAGACTACATTATATACTAAAAGAGCCGACTCATACGAGCCGGCTCTTTATGAATTATACCGATAAGGAATGATTATTCCTCGTAGTATACAGAGTTGAGCGTCATAGAGCCGCTGTAGAGCATGAGGTCAAGGTCACGACCTTCACCACCCTTAGCACACTCTTTGGCCAGAGTCTCAGTAATCTGAAGCTCGTTCAGACCATCATGCCACTTAACGTGATCGTAGTAGGTGTTACTCCACCAGCCATTCATGACCTTCAAATCGAAGTCAGCAGAAACATCTGATACGTCGAAGATCAGGGTCTTCAGGCCGAAGTAAACATCATCGGGAATGGTGGGCAGGTGTCTACCTTCACTGTCGCTGAAACGCATGTCCGCAGCTTCCCAGGCAGCAGGCTTGAAGGGAACATGCTCAGGATTCTTCTCCACTCCATAGATATAGAACTTCTGGAGCTCGTTGGTAATTGTCTGACAGGTTACAGAGAAATCTGCTTTAAGTTCGGTACCGTCAGGACAAAGAGCTGTGAGGGTAACTACGTAGTCGGTATTCACATAATTACCAGCATCATCCTTATTAACTTTCATCTTCTTCCATGCAGAGTTACCGATGAAATCTTTACCACCGATATTCCACTTGGCATTGACGGGAGCAGAGGTAGAACAGGTAATGACGTTACCATTCTGACCATTTTGAGCCTTGTCAACAGTGACAGTGGACTGTGCCTTGAGTTCGTCAACAGTGATGTGACCCGCATTGCTGATATCCTCTTTAGTAGGATCACAAGCTACGATGGCACATACTGCGACAAAAAACAAAAATATTTTTTTCATATTGATTGCTTGTTAAAAATTAATACATAACTTGATATGTCCATTCTGATGCAGGTGTGTTTTCATCCCATCCAGGATTCTGTTTCATCTTACCTGCAGAGAGTGTAATCTGAGACTGAGGCTTAGGCAAGAAGCCCTTGGTAGCTGCATAACGCTTATCCCAGCCAACGGTCATGTGCTCCAAAGAACGCTTGGAAGCCTTCTGACCATAGCATACAATCTGCTTACCCCTCTGTTTTTGAAGAGCCACAGCAGCGTATGAATCCACACCGTGTTTTTTAACACCAGACCAACGACGCATATCGTTGAAGCGAAGGCCCTCGAGGGCAAACTCCCAACGACGCTCGTTCTGAAGAGCCGTCAAAGAGTAGGTTTGCGTCAGAGGCACACCGGCACGAGCCTGAACCTGATTCATGTAAGACACCTGACCAGTGAGCTCGGACATCATCAAGAGAACGTCAGCATAGCGCATCAGATAGAAGTCCTCGAAGTGGTCACCCTGCTGCTCGTTGCCAAGTGAACTACCAGCATAGCCCTCACACTGTTTCCACCATGAGTCATTATCCTTCGGGTTGGCATCGAGGTTGACATCAGCATACTTCTTGACAGCATAGCCAGACTCCTCGTTGTCATCCTTCTCATAGGTATAGGATTCGAGCTCATTGTCGAGGTCAATCAGCGTACCAAGCTTACGGATGTCAGTGTAACCACCGGTTCTCTCAGCATCTGTCCAGTCGTCCCAGATGTTGCAGGAAGGAGTACCCTGACCCCAGCCCTGGTTGAACGGATAAGTCTTGTCGCGCTTACCATTGTCGTTGGTAGCACCGTTACGCAGACCCCAGAAACATGACAGATAGTTTGAATACATACGGGGGTTGCCATAAGTTCCACCAATGCTCCAGTTTGATGCATTCAGGAACTGAATCTGGAAGAGTTCCTCGGTGTTGCCGTTACCCATGCCAGGCTGGTCGAAGCAATTGGCGCGGTCCATGTTAGCGATGAAAGCGTATGCATGAGTTCCCTCTGCATTTTTGCCATCCTCACCGTCGTGAGCCTCGTCCCAGAGGAAACTGTTAGAGTACTGCCAGAGTGAGCGGAAGTCCGGGCAGAGCTTGTAGCCGCCATTGTTGATAATGTCCTGAAGACCAGCAATAACTCCATCCTTAGAGAGTGGACCTCCAGGGCAACCATCCTGCTCAACAAGTTCAATAGTGGCATCTTCAGTGGAAAGGTCGCCCTTGCCCTTGTAGAAGCCGGCCCAGAACATCCATGCACGTGCCAGGAATGCCTCAGCGCAATACTTGTCAGCATGACCAGAACCATTAGCTCTCTCAGGCTTCATAAACGTCTTGGCAGACGTGAAGTCGGAAATGATTTGCGGGTAAATCACATCTTCAGCACTTACCTCCTGTCTCATATCGTCAGTAATAAAGGTAGAAGTGATCAGAGGTACATCACCATACAACTGGGTCAGCAAGAGGGTGTAGAATCCGCGCATGAAGTAAGCCTCACCAAGGAGCTGTTTGCGCTGTACATTGTCCTTTCCGCCATCCCAATTCACGTTGTCGATGGTTTCAATTTGGTTGTTGGCACGTGAAATACCACCATAGAGAAGGACGAAATCAGCCTCATACTGGTTAGCACCCTGCGTTGTGAAATGATGCAGTGACTTAGCCACATAGTCCTGCAAACCACCACTGCCGTAGCAGTCGTCAGACATCAGTGACCACCAGTAGAAAGGATTGTTCAATATATTACTATTATCTCCACCACCTAACGTATTCATGATACTGTAGGTAGCCGCATTCAAAGCTTCAACATCTCCGGGCTTACCAGGGAAAGTAGCCGCAGTCAACTCTGTGACACGCGGATCGGTGTCCAGATTATCGTTACAAGCTGTAAACAAAGTCGCTGCAGACAAAACAGCTAATGATAAAATATATTTCTTCATAACTTAATTGTCGAATTAGAATTTAATACTTGCACCTACGAGATATGTACGAGATGGCGGGTAAAGACCCAGGTCAACACCAGAAGCCCAACCTAAACCACCAGCGTTGTTACCTACCTCAGGATCGAGGCCGGTGTAACCGGTGAAGGTCACGAGGTTCTGAGCCTGAACATAGAAGCGGAGCTGCTGGAATGGGCAACCCTTCCAGATGTGCTTGAAGTCGTAACCGAGTGTGATAGTCTTGATCTTGAAGTAGTCAGCATCTTCCATATAACGGGTAGATACATAGTTTGTGTTCGGGTGACCAGTTGCAGAAATGCGTGGCTGGTCGTTTGAAGTACCCTCACCATACCAACGCTTAAAGATAGAGGTATCGTAGTTCTGATAAGGAGCATCACTGAACGAACGGTAAGAACGCATGATTTGCTGACCAAATGCACCGGCACCGTTGATAGCGAAGTCAAGACCCTTCCAAGTCAGACCGAGGTTGATACCCAGCATGACATCGGGATTAGGATTACCAATCTCATGACGGTCGCAATTATCGCCTTCTGAATAAGTAATCACACCATCACCATTCCAGTCGTCCCAAATGCAGTCACCAGGAACTGCGCCATCCCATGTCGGCTTTTCAAGTCCTGGATGATCAATCATAGACTGAGCATTGTAAGCGTCAATCTGTGCCTGGTTCTGGAAGATACCGCTGTAAGACATACCATAGAAGTAACCGATGGGCTTGCCTTCCTCAGCACGGTAGATGAACTCTGTACCCTGTGAGAGGACGCCGCCAGGGCCATCGATGTAGTGGTTCTGGTTAGCGATACGAGTTACCTCGTTCTTGTTGGTAGCAAAGTTCACACCAACGTTGTAGCGGAAGTCCTTACCAATTCTGTCGTTCCAAGTGAGTGCAATTTCAACACCCGTATTCTTCACGTCACCACCATTGATAGCAGCAGGATTGGTACCGTCAACGGCATTCTGCTGGCCAGCGATCAACCAGTCTTTCGTGGTCTTCTTATACCAGTCGAAGGTCAAGCCCAAACGGCTGTTGAGGAAGCGTGCGTCGAAACCGAAGTCAAGCTGCTCAGAAGTTTCCCAAGTCAGGTCAGGATTCGGTACGATGTTGGCGTAAGCACCGACGTTTGGAGTACCGGCAACTGAGGTTGCAATATCAGAACCGAACTTGTAACCAGAGTCGAAGGCGTCGCCCGACAGAGCGATTGTAGCCAGATACTGGTACTTGGCGATATCCTTGTTACCGTTCTGACCCCAGCTTGCACGGATCTTGAAGAAGTCGAGCCAGCTCTTGGTGCTCTCCATGAACTTCTCGTTGGTCATTACCCAACCTACAGAAACTGATGGGAACCAACCCCAACGCTTGCCGTCGGTGAAGATACTTGAACCATCATAACGCAGGGTAACGGTAGCCATGTAGGTCTCGTTCCAGTCCCAAGTCAGACGGCCGAACCAAGAAGCGAGATACTCTTCATCATTGGGCTTACCATTCAAAGTAGCTTGAGTAGCATCAGTCAGTTTGACATTTGACAGCCATGCAGAATTCCAACCCTTTAAGGTTGCGAGCTGTTCGCCCCAGTTAACCTTGTTAGATCCACCGACGTTAAAGCTCCAAGCAGAACTCTGGTAAGTTTGACCGACCATGGCGCTGATCTTGTGACCAGAAATGATAGGAAGATCGTAAGTCAAGGTATTCTCAATAGACCAATTGGTGCTCAGCCAAGCGTTCTGACTAACACTATAGGTGGTAGAAGTTGCATTACCATAACCAGAAGAAGCAGGCTCACCATAGTTACGATATGCGCCAGAACCCCAGCTATAGTTGAACTGAGAACGGAGTCTCAGACCCTTGATAGGCTGAATGACGGCGAATGCAGTAGCATTAGAATTGATGTTACGGCTTTCTGCCATAGAGTTGAAACCACCCTTCTGAAGGTTCTCCCATGGGTTGCTGAACAAAGAAGCGTTCCAGCCCTGACCGTATTTAACAGTACCGTCAAAATTCTGATAGTAGTAGATGTCGCCATTGTCACCATACTGCGGTACAAGCGGACAAGTCTGAAGCAAGCTGTGGATATAGCTCCAATACATACCGTCCTCAGCCAAGTCGTGGCTCCTGTTGTAGCTAATTGAGATGTTCTCACCGATGGTGATGACATCGAAGTCCTTATTCTTCAAGAGCACGTGGTCGCTGTTGAGGCGGATGGTGTGACGCTTGTAGTAAGAAGCCTTGTCGGCACCCATGATACCTTCGTTACCGGTATAGGTGTACGACATCATGAACTTCGATGCGTCCGTACCACCAGTCAGGGTTACAGAGTGGTTGTTCTGCAAAGCATTCTTGTTTTCGAAAGCCTTCCACCAGTCAGTGCCTTCCCAACCGTCCTCAACTCTCTTGAGGATGTCAGCGGGAACAAAACCTGCCCAATCCATCTTCTGACCAGAAGTGTTGAAGGTGTACTCGTCCATGATGGTCATGTACTGCTTGGCATTGAGCAACTGTGGACGCTTGTAGGCGTTAGACCAACCCATAGCTCCGTTATAGGTAATCTCAATCTTGCCAGCCTTACCCTGCTTGGTAGTAACCAGGATAACGCCGTTTGCAGCACGGGCACCGTAGATGGCTGCCGAAGCAGCATCCTTCAGCACGTCGATGGACTCGATATCAGCGGGGTTGATGTCGTCAAGGCTACCACCTGCTACACCGTCGATAACGTAAAGAGGTGCAGAGTTACCGGTGGTACCGATACCACGGATGTAAACCTTGTAACCCTTACCAGGCTGTGTAGAACTCTGGGTGATCTGCACACCAGGAGTGCTTGACTGCATGGCTTCCAATGCGTTGGTGGTGTTCAGCTTGGCGATTTCATCACCCTTTATCTGAACAGTAGCACCTGTCACCAACTTTTTCTTCTGTACACCGTAACCCACAACGACGACTTCATCCAGCTGGGCGTTGTCTTCTTCGAGGGTTACATTGAAATTAGACTGACTGCCGGTAGCAATCTCCTGAGTAGTGTAGCCGATGTAGCTGATGACCAGCGTAGCACCAGACTTCACGTTGAGCGTAAAGTTACCGTCGAGGTCTGTAACTGTACCATTGGTGGTACCCTTTTCAACGATACTTGCACCAATCACGGGACCCTGAGAGTCAGAGACAGTACCCGTAATCTTCTTCGTTGACTGTTGAACAGCCTGTACCGAATTTTCGGCATTGGCTGCCACTGGTGAGTACAGTCCTAACAGGGAACATGTACCCATCAACAGCGCTGTTTTTCTGATTTTTTGATTCATACTTAAGTGTTTTCTTATTTTAATTGGTTTGTAATAAATACAAATAGGTTTGGGTGGAAGCATAGCTTCTCAGTAGCCTACGAATCTGCTTGGCAGACGTTAGGCCGGGCTTTAGGAAGTGTTGTTTCGGTTCATAATGTTGTTATTAAAATTTAAATTATATATTAATAATGTCGATTTCGGTTGCGTCTATTTGTAATGATAATATGTTGTTGTTGTCTTCAATTGCGCTTTTGACGCTGCAAAATTATATTATTTCAAGAAATTGTCATTTATTTTGTGTTACAAATACTTTGCAAAATGTATCAACAGTTGTATTAGTGTACATTCCGCAAACAAATTCGTCCATTTCCATATATTAACGCTTTTTGTTTAATATTTATTTAAAGTTGCTTCATTGGGGTTAAAAATGAAATAAAATCGAGGCTCCCAAGCGGGAGCCTCGATGGATTTTGAAACATGCTCTATTATTTAAAGAGGTGTGGGATGAATTCGTGGAGGCCGCGGCGCCAGGTGAGGAATTCGTGGCCGGTGCCGGCAGACTCGCTGGAATCGACCTTGATGCCGAGCTCGCGGAGCTGCTTCACGATGTCGCCGCTCTTGATGAAGTCGTCGGAGCCCCAGTTCATATACATATAATGTATCTTCTTGTTGAACTCGTCGGCATTGGCAAAGACACCATTGTAGGCGGTTTTTACGTCGAGACCGAAGATGGCGCCGCTGAACGTGCCGAGCCAGGCGAACTTGTCGAGGTTCTGGAGTACGACATCGAAGGTCTGGTGACCGCCCCAGCTCAAACCTGCCATGGCGCGGTTCTCGCGGTCGCTCTTCGTGCGGAAATTAGCGTCGATATAAGGAATGAGGTCGTTGAGTAGGACGGGATAGAAGGTGGCGCCGTATTCCGAGCGTCCGGCCTGGTTGTTGCCGCCGCCGAAAGGCTGCTTGATATCACCGCTCT
>Ga0247611_10003511_pt1 | contig 23135 bp, 17 predicted proteins | sample 177DNAGHGhighgp2_FD_192422 | JGI IMG/M metagenome (GOLD analysis project Ga0247611, IMG submission 192422) | Sheep rumen microbial communities from Palmerston North, Manawatu-Wanganui, New Zealand - 1770 DNA GHGhigh gp2 | ecosystem: Host-associated > Mammals > Digestive system > Stomach > Rumen... | reverse complement strand
TAGTCTGTATGCCTCTGACGGGATATGCTCAGGCAAAGGACAAGGCTGAAGCCGACTCGTTGGTCTATCACGAGTTGACCTCTAGATATCTGCCTGAGAACGTTCATCCGAAGCTGATATTTCAGGGTAGTCAGCTGGAGAATACGGCAGAGCAGGGCATCAGCCTGGTGAAAAGTGATTTCTTCCAGGTAAAATCGCTCCGTTCGGACTTCTATGTCTGTAAGAAGGGTAATGATTGGGCCATACTCAACGATTCGCGTTTTCCATACGAGACGATGACGAATCTGCTCCTGAACAGAATCGATCCCAATGAGCATCAACTCAAGATTACCCATCATCAGTATGGCGGGAAGAAGCCTTCTGTCATGTTGCCTATGCAGAAGATATACGATCTCTTTGCACGCAACATGCAGTTGTATGCCAGCGTCACCAAGATTAGCGATAAGGAGATAAGAGGTGTCTTGGTGTTCTATCAGAAACGGCTTGAATACATCCACATGCTCGAGTTACGGGTATCTACTGATCAACTTTTCGACAAGAAAAGTACGCTGACGGGCGACCTGTATACGAACATCCCACAACATAATATTAAATCCATATTCAGAGAAAAAGATCAAACGAAGCAATGAGAACTATAGTTATGAAACGTATTCAGTCATTACTCCTGATGCTTGCAATGTCTGTTGGTCTAGCCAATGCCAACGGACAGTTCAAGATTGTTGAAGGTATCTCCGACAACCAGTTGAAGGCTACCATGGAAAGTAATGTCAACGAGATGCTGTCGTTGTTTAACGAAGCAGCAAATCTGCATGCCAAGAACATCAAGTTGTCGAAGGAGAAGTTCACGAATGAGGCTGTCAAGGAGATAGGACTCATCTGGAAGGGGAGTGCAATGGTCTTTCCATCGGTCAATATCATGAGTCGCTGCCTGAAAACCTCAAGAGGCTATCAGGTACGTGGTATTCCCGTCGACATAGAGCAGGCCGATGATAACGAGAAGCGTCAGGAGTTGACGATTGATTTCCTGACTAACGGAAAGATCTGCAATGTGGCCATTGCCATCGACATGAACCGTTATGAGCAGATTATGGCGGAGAAATCATCGGATATTGACTATGCTCGCAGGCAGGTGATTATCGATTTTGTGGAGAACTTCCGTACAGCCTATAACAGGAAGGACATCAAGCTGCTGAATAGCGTGTTCAGCGACAAGGCCCTGATCATCACAGGAAAGGTTATTACCGAAAAGCCTAATTCGGATATGGATCGGCTTACCTTAAGAAATAACAAGGTGGTGTATATCAAACAGACCAAACAGGAGTATATCCAGAAACTGAACAGTATCTTCAAAATGAACAAGTTTGTTAATGTGAAATTTGAGGATATCGATGTCGTTCAGCATCCCAAGTATGATGATATATATGGTGTCACACTGAAACAATATTGGCATACCAGCCATTATAGCGATGAAGGCTATCTGTTCCTGATGATCGACTTCAGAGATGCCAATAACCCTCTGATTCAAGTTCGTACCTGGCAGCCTTACAAGAACAATGTGGGCCAGGTCATTACCAAGAAGGAAGATGTTTATCATCTGGGTTCTTTCCGTATTGTCAGATAATTATTAACCCAATTTATTAGTCATTATGTGTAAAAAAACTATTCTTTCCGTTTGTCTGTTCCTATTGGGTAACATGGCATTCGCACAAGGTGTCCTTCAAGTCACGGACATCTCACAGCCTAATGATGTGTATTCTAGTGCAGAAGATGAGGCTGCTGTCATCATCCGTTGTCACGAGTCGATCCCCTTGAAGTTTAGTTCTACCATGGACAAGAGTGCCGATCCCTTCCAGACAGAGCTGCAGGGAGCCGACTCAGTCTATTATATTGCATTTCCAACAGGTAACCGTTATCGCGGACGCGAGCTGACCATCATCGCCAGAGGTTTTTCTCCTGTTGTCCTGAATCTCGATCTTCAGCCTAAGCAGCTGTTGTCCTTCCAGATCATCGACCCCAATGCAACAGTTGATGCCGGTTGCTATCGTGGACATCGTAACAAGGGTATGGAAGAGATTAAGAACTCCAACTATGAGGAAGCCCGCAACCAGTTTATCGTAGCACGCGAATGTTCTGACTGCGATGCCGAGGAGAATGAAAAGAACATAGCAACAGCCGACTCACTGATATTGTTCCGTGCTCAGGCTGAGGAGGCATTCAAACTGCTCGACTATGTACAGGCAGGAAAACTCTATTCAAAGGTTATAGCCCTCAATCCCTATGATACTTATGCCACTAACCGCAACACAATTTGCGTGCAGAACTTCGCTCAGGAGTGTGGTGCAATCTTCTCGAAGGCAGAATTCTATTATACAGAGCGTGACTATGACAGAGCCAAGGCTCTCTATGAGCAGGTTATTGCGAAGGAATGTACCAGCAACCTTGCCATTGCTACAGAACGTCTGAACGCTATCAATACGCAGCAGCGTGCTCGTCGTGACCACTCTCATGTCATTTCCTATGAGTGGCGTAAGGATGTGCCCATTGGCATCCATACAGGTAGCTACAACATGCATAAGGTTGGTGGATTCTTCCAGTTAGACCTGAATCCTGAGGTATTCAATGCCATACGTAAGGATTGTCAATATGGCGATAAGAAATTCCCTGAGATGAATATTGCATTTGGTTGGACCATCAAGATTGCCAATCCTGTATGGATTCACTTCGGTCCTGGCTTTACAGGAAAGATGTATTATGGAGAATATGCGAAAGATAAGTATCCCACCGATGGTTATGGCGACGAGGGATTACAATTGTTGGATTTAGACAAGATGGGCGTTGATAAAACAGCGACAACAATGCCTAAGGATATCCCGACGGGCACTACCAAAGATGATGATATAGAGGATGCATGGAAACATACTAACTTTGCATTTGCTGTATCTCCCGTTGTCGGTCTGACAGTTAAGTATAGCTATTTCGCTTTCCGTCTTACTTATCAGTATCGTTGGTCTATCCAGTCAAAGTTGAAGGACTTTATGGGCCCAAGCCGCCTTTCAATCGGTGTCGGTGTCGCCTTCTAATGCAAACGTTTGCATCATATAACTATCAGAAAGTGAGCCGCTTGGAGAACAACCAAGCGGCTTTTTTCTTAACTTTGCAGTCGAAATCAACAATTAAGAAAAACTAAGGGCGTATGTGTGCAACAACAAAGACAATTAAAATATGGAGAGTAGTGGTTCTGTTGATCACTATCCACTGCTCGCTTTTTACTGTCTCGGCTCAGGGTTGGCCATCAGATTATAAGGGCGTAATGCTTCAGGGCTTCTATTGGGACTCGTATAACGACTCCCGTTGGGCAAAGCTAGAGAAGCAAGCTGACGATCTGGCTACTACCTTCGATCTGGTATGGGTACCCCAGAGTGGTAACTGTGGTGGTACATCGATGGGTTACGACGACCTGTGGTGGTTTGAGAACTACGACAGTTCGTTTGGCAACGAGGAGCAGTTGCGCTCGATGATTAAGACCTTCAAGCAGAAGGGTATAGGCACTATAGCCGATGTGGTTATAAACCATCGCAAGAATGTCAGCAATTGGGTGGACTTCCCCAAGGAGAAATACAAGGATGAGACGTATGAGATGACCTCGACAGACATCTGTGCCAACGATGACGATGGTGCAACGAAGAAATGGGCCGATAGCAATGGCTATAGTCTCAGTTCGAACAATGATACTGGTGAAGGTTGGGGTGGAATGCGCGATCTGGACCATAAGAGTGAGAATGTGCAGAAGATTGTTAAGGCTTATCTCGACTTCCTGCTCAACGATCTCGGTTACACGGGTTTCCGTTATGACATGGTGAAGGGCTATAGCGCCAGCTATACGAAGATGTATAACGAGAGTGCCAAGCCGAAGTTTTCTGTAGGAGAATGCTGGGATAGCTCAAACACCATTAAGAACTGGATCGATGGTACCAGCAAGACGAGTGCAGCTTTCGACTTCCAGTTCCGTTATACCATTCGTAATGCCATCAACAATGGCGACTGGACCTATTTGGGCAAGCAAAACGAAGGCAACTGGCCACTCGTAAGCAATAACTTTCAGAGTGGAACCTACTTTCAGTATGCCGTGACCTTCGTAGAGAACCACGATACTGAGAAACGCAGTAATGCTGCTCAGGATCCTATCAAGAAGGATACCCTTGCAGCTAATGCCTATCTGTTGGCTATGCCTGGTACACCCTGTGTATTCCTGAAGCATTGGAAGGCCTATAAGCAAGAGATTGCCAATATGGTAGCCGTTCGCAAGGCTGTGGGCATTAGCAACGTCAGTACTTATGAGAAAGTGGCCTCGGATAAGAACTACTATGCAGTAGAGGTGGCTGGCTCTAACGGCAAGTTGCTTTGTGTAGTAGGTAACAAGGCCGATAGCTACGAGGCTGGTTCTGGCTGGAAGAAGGCTGTTAGCGGTTATCACTATGTTTACTATGTCAGCGGCATTGAGCCAAGCAGTATTGTCTATCCGACATTCCAGCCAAGCAGTTTTGTAAAATATGACATCACTGTGAATGTGAATGTTGACCAGGTGGGTTGGAGCAGTGTGAACTTCTGGACATGGGGTGGCGATGGTAGTCATACGCCCAAGAACAGCAACTGGCCTGGCGACAAGGTGACGACAACCACCACCGTAGGCGGCAAGACATGGTACACACAGACCTATACCATCAACGAAGAGGATGATGCCGTAAGCTTTGTGTTCAGCACGGGTTCTGGAAGTCCTCAGACGGTGGATGTGGCCGATGTCACTACAGATAAGTATTATGAGATTTCCTCCTCAAAGGATGGCGATAAGTATAAGGTGAATGATGTCACGAGCACCTATGCGACTGGCATCAGACAAGTGATAATTGAGAATTCAGAATGTAGAGAGGTTAAGGTTTACACTCTCGACGGAAGACTTGTACGCTCCGTCCAGAATGGCACCGATGCCATCAATGGACTCAAGAAGGGTGTTTATATTGTCAATGGGAAGAAGGTCGTGGTTAAGTAAGAGAAATTTTGGTTCATAGTTAATATAGTTGGTTAATAATTTGGTTTGATGAGGGGCCTGATGGCGAACCAGCAATGAAGCAGGAACGTCTGAAAGCGACCGTAATGACGCTCCATCACCCGATAGCGCTCCAAGAGTGACTCACGGTGATGGAGCGTTGTTTGTCCCTCCTGGGTATAGTTAGCCACCACCATCTTCAGGTTCAGCAAAGGCACATTCTCCTTCTCTGCCGCCTTCATCACACGGATACACCAGTCCACATCGGCCGAATAGCGATACTGCATATCATAAGGAGTGGCGATGGCAAAATCGGTCCGGGCATAGAAGGCCTGATGGCACACGAGCATGCCTTGGCGGAACGATTTCCAAGAGAGATGCTCTGGTGGAGCGAGGCGACGATGATGCAGAAAACGTCCTTCGCCATCCACAATGTCTGTATCGCCATAAAGTACTGCGGGCATATTTCCATCGCCAGCAGCGAGGGAAGCACGTTCTGCAATCTTACTAACGGTATCTGGAGCAGGCAGGAAGTCGCCGGCATTCAGGAAACACACATAATCGCCATCGAGCGAACGCAGACCCTTGTTCATGGCATCGTAGATGCCGTTGTCTGGTTCCGACATGACCTGAATACGATGTCCGTTGCCCGCTTGGTTAGAACGTTCTATATAGTCATCCACCATCGTCAGCGTTTCGTCTGTCGAAGCTCCATCGATGATTAAGTGGACAATGTTCTCATAGTCCTGCTGGAGTATGCTGTCGAGCGTACGTTGCAATACTGCCGCTGCATTATAGGTTATGGTAACATAGGTAATCCTGATCATAGCCTGTAATGTTTGAAGGCCATTGCCTGATGATACACATCGAGATACTTCATGGCGACACTCTGTTGGGAGTAGTTCTGGGCCACCTTATGGATGGCATGATGGCTCAACGCATCGTAGTCGGCCTCCGTCAGAATCCAACGGATACCTTTGGCCAGATCTTCTGCATCACGATAATTAGCCACATAGCCGTTCCTCTTGTGGTCAATCTCTTCAGGAATGCCTCCTACTTTAAATCCCACACAAGGCACGCCACAGGCCATAGCCTCCATAATCGTATTGGGCAGGTTCTCTGAGAGCGAGGGCAATACAAACACGTCAGCGGCATTATATACGTCGACGATACGATGCTCGTCGTTCACATAGCCCAGCGGGAAGATTGAGAGGTGAGAGGCGAGAGGTGAGAGGTGAGAATTGAATTCCTCTGCGTGGCCACCAAGGATGACCATACCCAGATTGGGAATATCCTTGAGCTGCTGACAGGCTTCGATGAGATATCCCATGCCTTTGTTCTCGTTTGTTACCCGTTGCGAGGCGAAGAGAATCAGTTTCTTATCAAGCGGCAATCCTAATCGTTCACGAGCTTCCTGTTTGTTTTTCCTATTATATATATGGGTATCAATGGGATTTGGTACACTTGTAATCTTCTGTCCTTTCAGCAAGGCGCTCTTCTTTGCCTCCGACTCCAGCCATCGGCTACAGGCCACGTAGTAGATATTCTCATCTTCTAACATTCGAAACTTCTTCTGCCAGATGCTTGTGGAGAGGTCATGGGCAGAACCACCGTTTGGCAACAGACGGCAGTTACAGCATTGTGTGGTGAAATGCCTACAATCCAGTGTTACGTGACAGATGGCTGTTGCAGGCCAGATGTCGTGCATGGTCCACACTACGGGTTTGCCACTACGTAGAATCTTACGGATGCCGCCCAATGAGAGCATGCCTTGATTGATCCAATGCAGATGGATGATGTCGGCCTCCTGGAACTCCCGCAGTGAAGTGATGTCAGCTCCAGTATTGGCTAAATCTACCTCAAAGAGATGTTGTCGCTGGAAATGCAATCGACAGAAGATAACCAGTCGTTCCCAAAGGAAACGCCAGCGATTGATGGGCGACTTAGGAAGCCCCACCACTGTCAGCGTATCAGTCTCCTTGTCGCGTACCAACATCTTGGCCTTCACGCCGTTATTGTTCAGCGCTTTCATCAGACGGTTAGCCGCTACAGCAGCACCACCAGTTCTCTCACTCGTATTGACAATCAGTACTCTCATTTTCTTCTTTGATGCAAAGGTACGAATAAGAGTGTAAAGTACCAAAGAAAAATGGTTTTTTCTTATCAGAAAAGAAATCGGGCCGCTCTCATATAGGGCGGCCCGAGTGGCAGAAATAATATCAAATGAGTATTAATTCTTGTTCATGATGCAATAATGATTGCCAGCAGTGCTGATGAAGAGCCTGATGGTATAATTACCAGCTTCTACAGGAATATTGGCGCCTCCATGAACGAGATTGTCGAGTGATCCGCCAAGATCCACATCGCCATCCCAGTTGTGGTTGCCACGGAACTTCATCTCACCAGCGTTGAGATCAGTGGTTACCTCCCAGCATCCTTCCTCCTTATTATAGGTAAGGTCGGTGTCGGTATCCCAGTTGCCATTGGCTGTTCCGATAATGCTGACATATTCAATCTTCTTCAGTGTATAACTAAGGTTAGAGGCATCGAGATCAATACGATAGAAACCTGCACCTGGATCCGGACAGTTAGGACCACCAGAAGATGTCAGTGTACCACCCATGGTAGTACCGTCTACATACTCGAGGTCGTCGTCCCAGTTATCAGCATTGGGCTTGAACTTGAACTCACCATCGAGGTAGTAGAATCCCTGATACTTGCCATCGCCATTGCCTCCGAAGAGCTCATGACTTGCGGCCCATCCGCTCTCGTTACCAATCTCATAGAAGAACTCACCGAAGTCGAGTGTTGAAATCTCGTAGGTGTATTCCATCATGTTGATGGTGACGCGGATCTTCCTCTGTCCGGCAGGTACGCAGAACGAACCATCATCAGAGAGCTTTGTACGACGATCGAGTGAACCAGAGGTACCGTTCTTACCGTTACCCAACTTGGTGCCGAAGAGCAGCGACCAGTTGTTGTCGTTGGTAATGGCATCGCAGGCCTTATCATCACCGATAGCGAACCAAGTATCGCCCTCTTCATTAGCATCAATCACAATGGTGAAAACAGGATCCTCATAAACATCCTTGTTGCTGTGGTTGAACTTCTGCTCCTTAGAGGCTGCCGATTGTGCCCAATCCTTCGTACCACCTACGATGTAGTAATTCTCTGCAATCTCAGGTGCGTCGGGTGTTGCGGTAAACGTGGTTTTAGCCGTAGCGGCAATGGTCATCTTGTTCAGTTCAATCAGACCCACCACATTTACAGGGATAGTACGGGTTTCGGGGCGACGACCCCAGAGAGTGTATATAGCACTCTCCAGTTCGTCTCTGTCGGCCATGAAGTTGTCATCAACCTCAATGGCAATCGACTTGCTGCCGTCCTCGTTAGTAATCTCAGCACCGTATGTGGCCTTTCCTCCGTCGAGACCAGTGACAGCTGCAGTGAACAACTGCACTTTCTCAGCGGTATAGGTGGCAAAGTCAACGGCTGCTGCCGGGCTTGCAGTAATGCCTATGCCCAGGGGCTCCTCAGGACTGTTGGTAATCGGGGCAGCCCAGTCTGTATAATCTTCGGTACAGCTTGCCATCAGCAAGGCAATACCTATCATTGACAATAACTTTTTCATACTTCAAAGATGTTTTAATATTCAATATACATGTACTGACCTGTCATATCGTTCAGGAATACAGTGTAAGAACCAGCCACGTAAGGAATGTTCGGGCCGTTCTGCTTGCCCTCACCCCATGGGAAGGTATCATTACCCCAGTTGAAGTCCCAACCGCCATTGGCAGCAAACTTCATCTCGCCATCCTCACCAGGCTCGAAGGTAGCACTCCATGCGTGGTTCTCGCAACCATCGTAAGTGTCGAAGGCGTTCATTAGGTTGGCATTGACATCCCAGCCGTTGTAACCGCCAGGCATACCCATTGAGTCGAATACGCGTCCAGAAGCACCAACGAATGGTTCTATAGTCAGAACGTCGTTCTTGGTGTCGAGCATTACTGTGTAGTAGCCGTCTGAAGGAACGGTGATATTACCAGAGCCACCATCGTTCTTCACGTAGCCAGCATCGCCAGCACCCCACTGATCGTTCCAGTCGCCAGGAGTCTTGATGAGCTTGAAGCCCTTGCCTCCGGGGAAGTAGCCAGTGTAAGAAATCACGCCCTGACCGGTTACCTTGTCATAGCTCTCACCTGCCAGCGTCATCAGCGGGAAGATTGCCTTACCGATACCACCTGCAGAGTTGTTCCAAGAACCATCACCAACGCACTCACCCACGAGATACCAGATCTCAGGAGCAGCGTCCTTCAGGGCAATGTAATAAGGAGCCACGTTAACGGTGATCATGTTAGAGATAATAGGCTCAGCACCAGGTGTGGTGGCAATAGCGCGGATATATACGGTCTGTGTAGCAGGGATGTTGTCCTGAGTCCACTGACCAATCTGTACAAGGTTGCGATCGAGAACTGAAGGATCAATTGTACCTGCGCCACCATTGCATCCACTAGCAACAACAGCATAGTCGGGGATGAGGCTACCACTCTCGTCGGCATTAGCCTCGTCGGTAGAGATGGTGAAGTTGCCACTCAGTGAAGCCTGAATGTCATAGCTTACCTCAGCGGGGAAACCATATTCGGGCTGTGACCATGTGAATCTCATCTCATCAGAATTCTGCAGGTCAACGACCTGTGCTGCATATGATGGCTCATTCAATGGGAATGATGCGGGCTGCTGCAACGTCGGGTTCGAATCGTTGTCATCGGAACAGGCTATGAAGAGGCCCATACCGCATAACAGCAGCAATGATGATTTCAATATATTTTTCATTGTCGTATTCATTATATTATTCATTATGCATTCTTAATTATGCATTATCTATAACCTTCGTTCTGAACCAGATTGGGGTTAGCTGTCAGGTCGGTTGTCGGGATGGCGAACACATTTCTGTAAGCTTCAAAGCTACGACCTGCATAAGCAGAGCCCTTCCACTGCCAGTTGTAGTTAGTGCTACCACCGAAGTTGCCAAAGCGAACCAGATCCATACGGCGGCGACCTTCGAAGTAGAACTCACGACACCACTCGTCGCAAATGTCGTCGAGCGTATAGCTGTCTTTTGTAGAAGCGTTGGCACGGCTACGGATTGCATTGATGGCATTGGCTGCCTCGCCAGTTGCTGTACCGCCGTTCTGACGGGCCAGAGCCTCTGCGTATGTCAGATAAGCCTCTGCTATGCGCATCAGGAAGAAGTCTGTGTCAGGGAACTGAGCACTCTTGGTAGTAGCGCCAGTGGTGGTGAAGTTGTTCCACTTAGCCACGGCATAACCGCTCTTGAAGGTGCTCACGTCGTCGTTGTTGAGTGTACGACCACGAGAGTCGATGATAGCACGATCATCCTTAGCAGCCTTGGCGAAGTCCTTCGGACCAGCTTCGGGTGCGTTGTTGTTGGGGAACCACTTCTGAATCAGCTGTGGACGTGCGCGGTTACCACCCCAGGTCTCGGTTGTACCGTTGGAGTCAACCATATCGGCATCGTGTGTAGAAGCGATCATGAAGAGGCTGGTACCCCAAGAGGTTGTGCGTTCACCATCCTGCAGAATGGGGAAGATGGCCTCGTAGGCAGCACTGGTCTCACCGTTGTCGCCCATGAACAGCATCTGGTAAGCACTCCAGTCGCCTGTACCAGTGGTGTTCAGCTTGTAGTCTGAGTTGATGACCTGCTGTGCATACTGGGCAGCCTTGCTCCACTGGGCTGAACCAGTGTAAACCTCGGCATTCAGATAGAGGCGGGCCAGGAGCAACCAGGCGGCAGCCTTGTCAACACGACCATAACCAGAATCGCTGGACTTCTTGGCCTTGGCTTCACTCAGCTGAGGCTCAATCTCGAGCAATTCGCTCTCAATCCAGTTGAACATCTCGCTGCGAGAGTACTGTTGGGGCTTCTCTGAAGTGATAGAGGTTACGAAGGGAACATTTCCCCAGCCGTCCATCAGGAAGAAGTAATTCAGGGCGCGGATGAAGCGAACCTCAGCCGTCATTGTTGAGTTGTAACCCTCGAATACCTGCAGATACTGGTTGCAGAAAGAGATACCAGTGTAGAGGCGATAGTAGTAACCACGGAGCATCGGGTGAGATGCATCGTAGGTGTTGTAGACGAAGTTGGCGATACCCTCGTCACCCCATCCGCAGATAGCTTCGTCGGTGGTCAGCTCGTTGGCGTTCCACATCTGGCGAACATAGCCTGATGTACCGCCGTCGATACCGTCAACGTCGCAGTCGCCATTGGCGCCACCGTTACCGGCTACGGCAATGTTGGCATAGCACTTGTTGAAGAGTGCCTCCGGCTGAATTTCCGTGTTCAGGTTCGGGTCGATGGGCGTAACGTCCAGATCCTTCGTACAAGAACCAAGTCCTACTGCCAGTAAGAAGGCAGCTGCCGGAATGATATTTTTGATATACGTTTTCATATTACCTTAAATATTATATAGATTAGAAGTTCAGATTCACACCGAGGATGAACGAGATAGGACGGGGATAGAGATTGTTGTCAATACCGCCGAACACTTCAGGATCGATACCCTTATACTTAGTGATGCAGAATACGTTGGATGCGGTGGCGTAGATACGTCCGCCGATACCCTTGTAACTGCCACCCTTGAAGAGACTGTCGAAGCTGTAACCCAAAGTGATGTTGTCGCACTTCAGGAACGAACCGTTCTGTACCCAGTGGTCAGAAAGCTTAGCTTCCAGATCGTAGGTCTGCCAGTTGTAGTCGAGAGCAGCTACAGGACGGTTACCAAAGAAGTTGTTACCGCTTGAGTAGAGCTCACCTGCGCTCAGGTTTACATTTCCTGACATCAGGTTGTTGAATACGTAGTTACCGATGCTGGCACGGAGTGAGAAACCGAAGTCCCAGTTCTTGTACTCCAAGCGAGAGCTCAGACCCATAGTTACAGGAGCCATTGGGCTCTTGTAGAAGTACTTATCCGACTCTGTGATAACACCGTCACCATTACGGTCAACTACCTGGTTCTCGATAGGCTTGCCAGCCTTGTCGTAAGCCTGCTGGTATACGTAGTATGAGTAAGCGGGGTGTCCCACAGCGTGTGCCTGGGCGTTTACACCAGTACCACCACCGATACCACCTGTAGGAACGAAGTAGTTGGGATCATCACCAATCAGCTCGGTAATCTCGTTGTGGTTATAGGTGAAGTTGTAGTCGATGGTCCAGTACCAGTCGTCGGTCTGGATGGGCTTCATGCCTAAGGTTACCTCCACACCCTTGTTCTCCATCGAACCGATGTTGGTCATCACCGTGTTCTTGAAGTTTGTACCGGCAGCCACGTCAGCCTTATTCAGCAGGTCGGTGGTCTTACGGAAGTAAACATCTACACCCAAGGTGAGGCGCTGGTTCCATGCACCGAAGTCGAAACCTACGTTATAAGTATCGGTGGTCTCCCACTTCAGGTTTGGATCGTATGCGTCAGGACGGGCCAGTGTACCATCGCCGCTGATGTCGTAGTAGCTACCTACACCAGTATTCATGGCATATACTGCGAAGTAGTTGTAGTCGCCGATACCTTCCTGCTGACCAGTCTTACCATAGCTCAGACGGAGCTTCAGATCAGAGAGCCAGTCAACCTTCTTGAGTGCAGCCTCTTCGCTTATCTTATAGGCCAGAGCTGCTGAAGGATAGAGCTGCCAGTGATCCTTGAAACGTGAAGAACCGTCATCACGCAGAGTAGCAGTGATGTAGTAGCGATCCATCAGGATGTAGTTCATACGTCCGAAGAATGATACCAGATAGTTCTCTGTCTTATATCTGTAAGTCGACTCGTCGTGCTTCTGACCTGGCTTCTCAGAGTTGGTCGAAGGATAAATACCCCAGTAACTTTTCTTCTGTGAACGCCAGAAGTGCTGCCACTCATAACCACCCATGATGTCGAAGTGGTGAATCTTAGCGAAGTCTTTATAGTACTGTGCGTAAGCCGAGAGAGTCAGGTTACGCTTAGTGATTTGATCCCATCCGTGATTACCGTAGTAGATGGCGGCTGGTGAAGAGTTCTCAACGTCGGTCCACTGCTTACCCTCAGAGATGTCGGCACCCAGAGTCAGGTGGAGGCGCAGATCCTCAAAACCATGAATCTTATAGTCTACGTCAGCATTGCCGATGAACGTACGGCTGATGGCGCGATCGTCATTCAGGTTCAACAGAGCCACGGGGTTGCTGGTAGCATTACGGTTGGTGGTCGTTGCCCATGTGGGGTCGTTCAGCGACTCGGCGGGAACTTCCCACTCCCAGTAACCACCGAAGTTAGGATTGCTGCCGTTTACGGTCTTGGTGGGATCGAAGGCAATGGCAGCACCGATAGCGCCGGTGTTGGCATACTGTGTCTTGGCCCACATGCCCTTGGCATTCAGGTTCAGTGTCAGGTGATCCTGCAGCAGTGAAGGATTCAAGTTCAGGGCAGCGGTGTAACGCTTGAAGTCTGAAGTCTTCAGGATACCCTGCTGGTCGGTATAGCCGAGAGACACACGGTAAGGCACGTTGCCTAAAGCGCCAGCCACTGTCACGTTGTGGTCGTGGCTCCATGCAGTGCGGTAGATCTCCTTCTGCCAGTCGGTGTTGGCTGAGCCCAGCTCAGAGAGAATCTTCTCCTCGCTCATGTGGCCTGCATATACCTTCTTTACTAAGGCGCGATACTCATCACCGTCGAGTACGTCAACGGTCTTCTTCTTCATACTCATGGTCACGCTTCCAGAGTAAGATATCTGGGGAGCACTACCCTTACGGCCCTTCTTCGTGGTGATGATGATAACACCGTTAGAACCGCGGCTACCATAAATAGCAGTAGCTGAAGCATCCTTCAGCACGTTGAATGATTCGATATCCTGCGGGTTAACCATCGAGAGGGGGTTAGACAAACCCTTCACACCGTTGTTGTCCATGGGCACACCGTCGATCACAATCAGCGGGTCGTTCGATGCGTTCAGTGAAGAACCACCACGAATACGGATGCTGGCACCTGAGCCAGGAGCACCACCCGAGGATGTTACGTTCACACCGGCAATCTTACCCTGCATCATGTCCTGGGCGTTAACTACCAGACCCTTGTTCTTGGTGTCGGGTTTCAGAGCGGTGACTGATCCTGTCAAGTCGCTCTTCTTAACTGCACCGTAACCGATAACCACCACTTCGTTCAGAACGGCGGCATCGTCCTGCAGTATAATCTCAACAGTTGGGGCGGCCTTTACCGTCTGTGGCTGGTAGCCAATGTAGGTAACGGTAATGTTTGCACCCTGGTTAGCAATCAGCACGAAGTTACCGTCGAAATCAGTTACGGTAGCGGTTTCTGTACCGTCTACGCGTACTGTTGCGCCGATAATGTCTTCGCCTGCAGCATCTTTCACATGGCCTTTTACCTCAATCTGAGCAAAGGCACCTACCGATAGGAACAGCCCTAAAATAAGGCCGAGCATCCTAAGCGGAACTTGAATGTTTACCTGCTTCATCATTACATTTAATTAGAGTTAATTTTGTTATATTGTTATATTGTCTTAAGCTTGTCGAGCTTGGCTTTATGGTGCAAAGGTAGGTTTCTTTTCAATACGTTGTTCTTTTTTTGCTTAAAAATATACAAATGTGGCATGCAAACGTTTGCATACGTGTGTACATATTTAAATATAGTTTATTGTTTGGAATTTTGCATGATTTGCACTATCTTTGCAAAAAATATCAATCAATGGAAGATAAGAGTCCGATGACAATGAAGGATATCGCCAGGGAGTTTGGTGTCTCCGTGGCGACGGTATCGCGTGCTTTGAAGGACTCGCCCCGTATCAGCGAACAGCGTCGGCGTGAGATTCAGCAGTTTGCCCGCGAGCATAATTTCTATCCCAATGCTATTGGCGAGGCCTTGCGTCATAGTCGTGTCATGCCCCAGCGCGTCATCGGTGTCATCGTTCCAGAGTTCACGCATTATTACTTCTCGTCCATCCTCACGGGTATTGAGGAGTCGGCTGCTGCCCGTGGCTATCGCATCATGGTGGCCCTTAGTGGTGAGCAGTATGAGCGCGAGGCACGTATCTGCGAGAACTTCCTCCGTTATAAGGTGTGTGGCGTCATCGTGTCGCAAGCCAAGGATACAAAGAACTACGACCATTATCAGAAACTCATCGATGCCGGCATCCCCATTGTGTTCTATGATAGAATATGTACGGGTGTAAACGCCAGCCGCGTGGTGGTCGATGACTATATGGGTGCCTATAACGCTGTGAGTCATCTTATCGAGACCGGTTGTAAGCGTATTGCCTTCTACGGTGGTCCCCTCCAGCTTGAGATCTCGAAAAACCGTTTCAATGGTTATAAGGATGCATTGCTGAAACACGGATTGCCCCTCGACGATGCGATCATCGGTATCTGTGACAATCGGGCCGATGCCGAACAACTTACGCCTAAGCTCATGGCGCTCGAGACACCTCCCGACGGATTCTTCGCCGTCAACGACGATACAGCCATAGGTATCCTCTATACCGTCAAGCATTCCGGCTATCGCGTGCCCGAGGATATCAGTATCTGTGGCTTTACCAATGGTCAGCGAGCTGTGGCCTGCGATCCCATGCTGACTACCGTCGAACAGCGAGGCCACAGGGTGGGTGAGGAGGCTGCTGAGATCCTGATGGATAAGGTAGAGGGCCTCTCTCCTCTCGAGAAGGTAGAGAAGCGTGTCGTCCGCACCCGTCTCGTCATCCGAGGAACAACAAAATAAACAACAATATGAAACAAAAACCTGATCTTTCCTTCTGGAAACTATGGAATCTGAGTTTCGGATTCTTCGGTGTGCAGATCGCTTATGCGCTGCAGAGTGCCAACATCTCCCGTATCTTCGCCACCCTTGGTGCCGATCCCCACAACCTGAGTTATTTCTGGATCCTGCCCCCGTTGATGGGTATCCTGGTGCAACCCATCGTCGGAACGCTGAGCGATAAGACGTGGACACGCTTTGGTCGTCGTATCCCTTACCTGTTTATCGGAGCCGCCGTGGCTGTACTCGTTATGTGTCTGTTGCCCAACTCTGGCTCGCTTGGTCTCACTATCAGTGCCGCCATGATGTTCGGCCTCATCGCCCTTATGTTCCTCGATACATCCATCAATATGGCTATGCAGCCGTTTAAGATGCTGGTGGGCGATATGGTGAATGAGAAGCAGAAGGCCAAGGCCTATAGTATCCAGTCGTTCCTTTGCAATGCTGGCTCGGTGATGGGTTATGTGTTCCCCTTTGTGTTCACGTTTATTGGCATCAGCAATGTGGCCGAGAAGGGTGTGGTGCCCGATAGTGTCATTTGGTCGTTCTATATCGGCGCAGCCATCCTCATCCTCTGTGTCATTTATACCACTTCGAAGGTCCGTGAGTGGAATCCGCAGGACTATGCCGAGTATAATCCCGTTTCTGAGGAGAAGGAGGAGAGTGCCAACTGGATTACTCTGCTCAAGAACGCCCCTTCTACTTTCTGGAAGGTAGGTCTCGTCCAGTTCTTCTCTTGGGCCGCTATGCTTTACATGTGGAACTACACCACGGGCTCTATTGCTGAGGTGGTGTGGAATACCACCGATGCCTCGAGCGAGGCCTTCCAGGAAGCAGGTAACTGGACCGGTATTCTCTTTGCCGTTCAGGCCGTGGGTTCTGTGGTATGGGCTGCTCTGTTGCCCCAGTTCAAGAACACCAAGTTGGCTTACTCCGTGAGTCTCGTTATTGGTGCCGTTGGCTTCTGTCTCGTGCCTTACCTCCACGATCAGTATCTCCAGTTTATCCCCTTCCTCATGATAGGTTGTGCTTGGGCCGCCATGCTCGCCATGCCGTTCACCTTCGTTACCAATGCCCTTCAGGGCTATGGTCACATGGGAGCTTATCTGGGATTATTTAATGGCACCATCTGCATCCCGCAGATTGTGGCAGCTCTCCTCGGAGGCGTCATCCTCTCGCTCGTGGGCCATCACCAGTCGTCTATGATGATCGTGGCTGGCATCAGCTTCCTCATCGGCTCGGCTTGCGTCTTTGTGATTAAGGACAAGTAATAAGTTTGATTCTATTGCAGCGGGGTTAGGGGATAGATAATGTATATTATTAGGATGTTGGCTGCCATGGGATTGAAGGTGTGGAGCGGTACCTTGCTGCCTATCTATGGCTGGCGTACATATAATGAAGACCGGGAGAAGATGCGCCAGGAGTTCAACGAGTGGTTGCGCACATCCCCAGTCTTCAGCGGCTGCATAGACTTCGATGCAGCTGTGCGCAGCGTCACCAACCCCAAGGCATTTGCCGATGGTTATGACAGCGGTGACCACCTGCATCCCAGCGAGCGTGCTTATGAGGCCATGGCACAGGCGGCAGCACATAAACTGATCCGCTACACGCCTCGGTATGACCACGAAGAGCTTTTCTGATCTGCCTTCCTTATTTCACCGTTGCTATGGCTGAGTTCCCTGGGTTTTTGATGGAGATCAAACCAGACCACATACACGAACATGTGCAACTATCAGTCAGGGCAGGTGTACCTTTCACCTTCAACATTCCACTACCTGGCGCCCATGGCGCTGTAATGGCAGGTACACACGGTTGTGGTGTCAATGTTCCCATGGCTGCACTTGTGGCAGAGCTAACTTGAGGATTATTGATGGTCTGGCACATGCCAAAACTAGGTATGTTACTAGGCGTATAATCCTGAATCGTCGCCATCAACATATTACCACATAGAGGTCGCGATGCATCAGCGACAGTCAGAGAACATGGCGTCGTGCCAAAACTACATTGGAGCATTGCCCCGTTTGTAACAAACTTTCCCATATAACTAATTAATTATAGATTGTTTATAACTTATGTTCATTGTCCCAGATAGTTTATTGCCAGCATTGTAAGGTCGTCACTTTGTTCAGTGTCGCCGACGAAGGCTTGGACGGCTGCGGTCATCCGCTCGATTAAGGCTTTCGGAGCCACCTGCCCAGTCTGGATGGCACGGTTTATCTCGTCGAGGATCTGCTCTCTGCCAAACATCTTTTTATCGGCAGTCATGGCCTCGGTTACCCCGTCGGTATAGAGGATGATGGTGGTCTGCGGCTCTATGACGATGGCCTGCGTCTGATAGGGTGTACCGGCAACGGCACCCACAGGAAATATGTGGTTTATAGGCAGCAGGCGGGTTTCCCGGTTGACGATGATGGGGTCTTCGTGGCCGGCATTACAGTAACGCAGCAGGCCGGATGTTAGGTCAAGTATGCCGACAAAGAGGGTGACGAACATGTGGCTCTTGTTGTCCTCTGTCAGATTATGGTTCATCTGTGATACAATATGGTCCGGTGTACTTTCGTTGGAGGCATAGGCACGGAAAAGGTTTTTGGTCACCGTCATGAACAGGGCGGCTGGCACCCCCTTGCCTGCAACATCGCCGATACAGAAATAGAGCTGGTCGTTGCGCACGAAGAAGTCATAGAGGTCGCCACACATCTCCTTGGCGGGAATCATGCTGGCATAGATGTCGATATCCGGGCGCGTCGGGAAGACATTGGGCACCATCTTCATCTGGATGTCGTGGGCGATGCGCAGTTCCGACTCGATGCGCTCTTTTTGTATGGTCACTTCCTCCAGTCGATCGTAAGCCTGCTTCAATTGGCGCATCTGAAGCTGGCGTCGATAGAGATAGGCAGACAGGAACACGGCTATGAGGAGAAGTCCGCAGACGATGGCAACCAGGATCAGCCGCTGATGGTGCAGCTGTAGGGTCGACGTCTCATTCTCAGCACGAGCAACTTCAAGCTCCAGAGCATTCATCTCTGTGAGTTTGCGCATTTCCTCATTATACTGCTTGTCTGTCCAGGTCTTATATACCCTGAATGAGTCGATAGCCTCCTGATTCCGTCCTAATCCGTCGTAGGCAGAAATCTTGAACTTCAGCCTTTCAGCTTTATTCGTGAGTTTCTCAGCCAGGTCCAGCAACCTCTGATAGTCGTGCGTGAACTCAGCATGATGGCACTCCGCGCTGATGTTTACATCGCCTTTGTAATGGTTGCTTCTGATGGCGTCGTTCATCTGTCCGTAGTAATCCATAAACCTCGCTGTATCAAGGGGCTCTATTCCTGCTACAGCATCGCACTTCAATGACAACAGCGCTATACGGTCTTCACTACTCCATGCAGAATGCTTCAGGGCGTTGTCTAGGGCTTGGATAGCTTTCTCCCCTTGTCTCCTGTCATTGTAGATATGAGTCAGGAAATAATAGACTTGTATCTTCGGCTTCATCTGGGGGAGATTACGCTTCTTGTAATCGATGGATTGCAGCATCAGTTCTTCTGCGCGCTCAGACATCCCCATATCCCTAGCGACATGGGCACTGAGATAAGTCACCATGAAGAAGCCATATTTGCTGTCGTGCCTGTCAGCATAGTCTCTCATCTCGCCAATCATGTCGATGGCTTTCCTGGTACTGACGTTTTCCAGAACATAAGTAATCCGATCATACCAGTCATTATAGAACTGCTCTTCCTTATCATCAGTCTGAGCAGCCATCCGAGCTGGAAAGCACAGACACGATAAAAGCAGGATCAGATACTTCTTCATAAGGATTATTCCGTCTAAAGATCAGTCTTCTTGTCCCAGCTTCATATTGTAGCAGACCACATCATTGTTGGCGGAGAATTCTTCGAGACCTTTCTTGCGCTGTTGCGTGTGTTCCTCTATCTCGCTTAGGCCCATGTCGCCTAAATAATCGATGCGGTATTGGTTTTTTTTCTCGATGCTCTCCTCGAACTTGAGGATTGAGTTCAGACCGACGTGTTCTAGTACGTTATAGATTTCCTTGACGCAGTTGACGATGACGATCTCGATATGACTGCCCAGTTCATGATAGACAAAGAAAAAGGTTCGGATACCAGCACTGGAGAGGTATGTCAGTCCGGTGGCATCGAATACGGCTTTTTCAATGCCTTGACCGCAATAGCAGGAGAGCTCTTTTGCTAGTGCAGGGGCATTGGCTGCCGATAGTTCGCTGCCCAGCACAATATCGAGCGTCGTGCCATTCTTCACAACTTTAAACTCTTTATCCATAACTACAATTCCGCTTTTTCGAGCCATACCTTGTAAGCTTCCTCGACCTCTTTCTGCTTTTTGTCGCGCAGCTGGTCGCGTCGCTCTTCGCTCTTCTTTATCAACTTATCGATCTCTTTCTTGATGCCATCGACGTCTTCCTTGGGTTCTCCTGCAGCCAGGATGGCGATCTCGGTCTTAGCCTGGTTGGCAGCCGCCTCCATCAGTGTCTTGCATTGCTGATAGAATACGTCGATGGCATCTTTCAGGGCTTTGTAATACTTATCGTTCACGTCGGGCATGGTTAGCTGGAGATAGCGCACGTCGCGACTGGTGCCTTCGCCGTCGATGCCCTCCACCTGGAGCGTCAGCTCTTTCTGCTTGAACTCAGGATGCACCTTGGCAATGCCCTCGCAGATGGCCTTCATGTCTTCGTCGTATTTTGGCAGTATCCAGAAACGATAGTCGTCTTTTTTGGCCGTCATGGCTACTTGCTCCAGATTTTTCTGAGAGCCTTCGATATTGACTTTGACGGGTATTAGTGAGGCTGGTTCTGCCTTGATACACATATTCAGAAACCGGAAGTTCAGCATAGCCACGTAGCCTGTGAGCTTCTCGTGTAGCTGGTCATATTGATTGCTTAATGCTCGTTTCATATCTATAAATTATTCACTATTCGTTATTCACTATTCATTTCTCACTTCTTATTCTTTTGGTGCGTCTTCGGTGGAGAGCTTGGTACTCAGGCTACCGCCGCCACCGCCGCCACCGGCCGCATTACCATCGTTGATACTTGGCGACTTGAAGGCTCCCGAAGCTTGCAGACTGTCGAAGGTTCCCTTCGGAGCCTTGACCTCGCCCTTGACCTCGGTGTCCTTGTTGATGGTGGTCTTACCGTAGATCTGCGTCTCGTCCCCACCCAGGGCAGCTTTTCCGCCGTCGAGCTGTACTGCGGCCTTTCCGTCGCCCTGTTGGGCCTCAAAGGTCTTGTCGGCAAAGAGTCCCATCTCCTCGCTGACGGCCTGCAACTTCTTACTCTTGACATCTTTTGACTTGGCGCCCAGATACATCTTTTCAGAGACGAGGGTCATCGTACTGCCAGCTGCCAGTGCTGAGTCGGCGAGGCTCTCCTTATCAACATCCATCGACTTTGCGCTGATGGCCTTGGCATTGAAGGCGATGCTACCCGTAGCCTTTCCTTCAACATCGGCAGCCAATACATTTGTGCTCTCGGCGCGGAAGGAGACTTTACCATCCTTTGTGAGGGCTTTCATCTTCGGATTACCATCGGCCACCTCGTAGTCGAGGCTCTCTACGGTAAAGTTCTTCGACTTGAAGATGACGTCGCCCTCGGCAGTATATTCGCCCTTGGTGATGTTGCCATCGTCGTCGCGCTCAATGTCCTTGGGATTGGTAGTGGCCACCTCTATGGTCTTGGCAGTAATACTAACCTTGCTGTCGGCAGTCAGTTCTTTCTCAAGGAATACACCCTCCTTCTCCTCATAGTCGATAGCCTCGACATTGACATTCTTCGAAACGATGGTTACATTACCTGTTGCATTCTGGTTCTTGCCTTCGTTCTCTGAGCTGATGGCCATCAAGTTGATATTCTCGGTTCTTACGGAGAAGTCACTGTCCTCAATGAGTTCACCCTTGTCGTCCAGCATTGAGATGCCCATTCTCGGTGTGCGTATGCTGATGCCTGCCTCCTGGTTGGTGTGCAGGTTGCCGTCGCCGTCGGCCGTCGCCACGCTGATGCTCTCTGCCGTGATTTGCATGTGGGCACCTGTGGTGTTCTGCTTGAAGTCGTCGCCCTCAGTAATGGTGCCCTTCTCTGTCTCCAAGGCCGTCTTCATCCTGTTGGCTTCAGCCAACTGTGATATGGTGTTTACATAGGCCATCGTAGCCTCACAAAGCATCGGCAGTGCAGACTGTACCTGTTCGTGAATGTCGAGAATGTCCAAGGTGTTTACACGGCTCACCATCGCATCTTCATCATCTAGCTTTTCCTCCTTGTCCAGAAGTTTCTTCATCGTGTCAAATGCCTTGTCTACTTGCTGTTTCTGTGTAGCCTTCATCTGCTCCAGATCTGAGATCTGCGAGGTGAGGGCATCGACAGACGCCTCAATCCTGCTTTTGCGCTGCTCACTGGATACGGTAGCCTCCAATTGCATACTGTTATCGGCATGAATACGGACGCCGCCCCTGCCTGCCGATGCAGGATTCGCTGAGAAGGCATCGGTGGCATCGTTGCTTTCAAGCACAATGTTACAAGCCTGAGTCACAACCTCTGAGGTCTCGCAAACCACATTCTCCATCCCGTCAGAGCCAGGATCAACAGCTATCTGACGGATGCTGGGTGCACGACTGACGATGTGGCCCGTATCGCCCACACCGTTAAGCTGCACTTCATGACCGTTGAGGATAATTTTGCCTGTACTACCAATCAGGTCGCCGCTCTCATCCACATTTCCGATGATGACCTCAGGTGCAGAGAGAATCAGGCGACGCTCGTCGCGATAATATTTAAAGCCTTCCATCTCCTTGTAAAGGTCAGCCTTCATCTGCTGTATCTCAGCCTTCTGCTTGTGAATCTCTTCCAGGTCCTTCTGTACGCAGTCCTGGAAATCGCCAAGCATCGTTTTCCAATCATCAAATATATAGTCTGCCATAATCGATTATATTTATGCGTTATACACTCACTTGATTCTCAATGCTACTATCATCACTGTTGTTATTGTTATTATTATTTGGGTCCTCCTCATCCTCATTGTTGGCCACGTGCTGTTGCACCTGATTATTGTTGACAATGACATTGGAGTCAAGACCCTTTAGAGCCTTCTGTATCTGACTATTCAGTGAATCGTATGCACCCTCATCCTGCTCTTTGAGCAAGGCTTTCGAGAGCTTACCCTGATTATCGCTGGCATCGATTGGGCTAATGCCACCGTTGGAATTCATATAGAGTGTCGTGCCTGTACCAAACAGTATCTGACCGGCCTTGGCATTGC
>Ga0247611_10003510_pt1 | contig 23147 bp, 11 predicted proteins | sample 177DNAGHGhighgp2_FD_192422 | JGI IMG/M metagenome (GOLD analysis project Ga0247611, IMG submission 192422) | Sheep rumen microbial communities from Palmerston North, Manawatu-Wanganui, New Zealand - 1770 DNA GHGhigh gp2 | ecosystem: Host-associated > Mammals > Digestive system > Stomach > Rumen... | reverse complement strand
CTTTTTAGTCTTCTTCGTCAGAATGTGACTTTTGTAAGCGTGCTTACGCTTGATTTTACCGGTTCCGGTAAGCGTGAAACGCTTTTTTGCACCGGAGTTCGTTTTTACCTTTGGCATTTTGTAATAATAATTAAATTGTTAATAATTCGTCCGATAGGCAGCCCGGCGCACACGGCGCCGAATTAAAGGTAGGCCTTCGAACGTTTTTTATCCTGTGCCGCCTCCGACTTAGTACCGAGATACCCCCGATTCGATTCTCTCTCGATTGTGTCTCGTTAGTCTGATTTGGCTATTTATTTCTGGCTCTTGGGGCTGACGAACATGATCATTCGTTTGCCCTCGAGGTTCGGTACATTATCTGCCTTACCGTACTCTTCGAGATCTGCGGCAAAGCGCGCGAGCAGCAGTTCGCCCTGCTCTTTGAAGACGATAGAGCGTCCACGGAAGAAGACGTAAGCTTTCACTTTGTTGCCTTCCTTGAGGAACTCCTGCGCATGTTTGAGCTTGAAGTTATAATCGTGATCGTCGGTTTGCGGACCGAAACGGATCTCTTTCACCTCTTGCTTCTTCTGGTTGGCTTTCGCTTCCTTCTGCTTTTTCTTCTGCGCATAGAGGAACTTCTGGTAGTCAACAATTCGGCACACAGGCGGGTTCGCCGTAGCAGCAATCTCGACCAGGTCGAGGTTCTGTTCATCAGCAATGTGCATCGCCTGTTGGAACGAGTAGATGCCTTGCTCTACATTGTCGCCGATAAGGCGCACTTGAGCGACGCCGCGGATCTTGTCGTTAATACGATGCGGGTCTTCTTTAATAACGCGACCGCCACGCGGTCTGTTGGGAATTGTTGCTATAGTTTTTTCCTCCTAATTTGGGTTAATAATCAAAAAGCGTGCAAAGATACTACATTTTTTTTATATACGCAAGAAATGTATGATTTTTTTCACTTTTTTTTTAATTTATTTGCGCGCGTGAAATATTTTTTGTAATTTTGTGCGCTATTTTGAGACAATGTGTACAATAGCTAACCTTGAAGATAATATCTAAAAACGAAAAGAATATGAAAAAGAGTATTTTTATGTTGGTCGCAATGGCCGCGATGGTAATGGTAAGTTGCAAGGAGACTCCGTACATTAACGCTCCGGGCACGAACAACGAGAACATCCCCGATTCGATCCAGGTGCTTATTCCGGATACGAACGGTATCGAGATCTCCGTGGATAGCGCGATTGCGCTTTGTCGTTCCTTACCGAATGGCGGCGAGACGACGGAGGTGTATAAGATCCGCGGTATGGTTACTGCCAATACAACCCACCCGTTCGAAGTACCGGCTAAGAGACGTGATATCAGTTTCACCATCTCGGACAACGGTGGTGTATCCGGTCTGGCTTGTTACTACATGAAGAATGAGAACAACATCCGTTTCCAGAGCGGAAAGCAAGTGCCGTTGGCAGAGAGCCGTGTAACAGTTGTTGGTGTGCTAACCAAATATGTATCCACGAGCGGTAAGGTGACGCCGGAATTGAAAGACGGTTTCATTGTGAAAATCGATTCGCTGGTATCGTGTGATTTCAAGGGCTGTCCGGAGCCGAAAGCCGGTGAGTTAAGCGTGAACGACGCCATCCTGATCTCGGATAGCGTAGGTGCGGGTAACAAGGCTACCGGTTCGTTCAAGATCCGCGGCGTTGTGATTACGAAGGAGATGCCTACCCCGTCGGATTTGCAGAGCTACGGCAACATGGTGTTCACCATCTCGTCGGACGGCGGTACGTACGCTACCTGCTATCGTCTGAAAGGTAAGAACAACGGTAAGTTCACCGCTTACAACCAGTTGATGATTGGTGATACGGTAGTGGTTAAGGTGGATGAGATCCAGAACTACAACGGTATCTGCGAGCCGGCAAAGGGCTACGTACTGGAGTCCTCGAACCCGAATTTTTAAATTGAAATTTAAAGTTTAAAGATTAAATAATAAAAATGGCAAGTTTACAAAGAATTAGAAATCATGGCGCGTTGTTGATCGCAATTGTGGGTCTCGCCATGTTAGCGTTTATCCTCGGAGACTTTTTGAACTCCGGTAGCAGTTTCTTCAATCGCAGCCGCGAGAACGTCGGCGTAGTTGAGGGTCAGAAAATTCACTACACGGAGTATGAGGCAGCTAAAGACCAGTTAACAGAGGTGTACAAGATTGAGAGTGGTCGTTCGGATTTTGACGAAGACACCTATTCGCAGATTCGCAACCAGGTATGGAACATGTTCGTAATGGACTACACCCTGCGTGCACAAGCGGAGGAGATCGGTATGGACATCACGGCAGACGAGTTGACGGAACTCTGTGTGGGTAAGAACATTCACCAGATCCTGCGTGGTCGTCGTGCGTTCCAAGACGAGAACGGTCAGTACAGTCGCGAGACGGTGAAGAGCCTGATCTCCGCTATCAACGAAGACGGTGAGGATGCAGCTCAGAACGCCAACCTCCAACAGGCCAAGACCTATTGGTTGTATTGGGAGAAAGCCGTTCGTATCAGTTACATGCAAGAGAAATACACCTCTTTGTTCCAGCACCTGATCAAGGCCAACTCACTGGATGCTGAGTTTGCTTTCAACGGTCGTCAGAACGGTGTGAGCGCTGAGTATGTGATGCAGCCGTACTACACGGTAGCAGACAGTCTCGTCAAAGTGAGCGAGAGTGACATCAAGGCGCTGTACAAACAGCACAAAGAGCAGTACAAGCAGACCCCGAACCGTGCGATCAAGTATATCGCTTTCGACATCGTTCCGAGCGAAGATGATTTCAAGGCAGCTCAGGAGCTCTTGGTTCGTCTGCAGGACGAGTTCAAGACCACGGAGGATGTAAGTCTGGTGGTAAACACCAATTCGGATATCATGTACGACGGTCGCGACTACTCGGAAGAGACCGTACCGGCACAGTTCAAGGAGTTCGCGTTCGCCAAGGATGCTAAAGCCGGCGACTGCACGGACATTCTCTTTGAGAACAACACCTATGCTATGGCACGTATCATGCAAGCAGGTTACTCGCTGCCGGATAGCGTTGAGCTGAAGGCTATTGCCGCCGAGGAAGGTCAGGAAGACCAGGAACTCGGTTGGTTCAAGGCAGCTGATCTGCCGAAGAACATCGCAGAGCCGGCACTGAAGGGCAAACGTGGTGATAAGTTCAAAGTAGCGATGGGTATGGGCGAGCAGGAGTATGAGATCCTGGAGATCGGCAAACCGACCCCGAAGGTGAAGTTGGCTATCCTGGCGCGTGAGGTCACTCCGTCGAGCAAGACCTACTCTACCATCTATAACAGCGCAAAGCAATTCGTCGTCAACAATAATAACGCCGAGGCACTGGAAGCAGCTGCGCAGGCAGCAGGTATGACCGTTGTTCCGCAGTACAACCTCACGGCAACGACCGACAAGGTAGGCCAACTCAAGGCCAGCCGTCCGATCATCCGTTGGGCTTTCGAGGCGAAAGAAGGTCAAGTATCTGACGTGTTTGAGTGCGGTCAGCAGTTCGTAGTAGCTGCCCTGACTGAGGTGAACGACGGTGAGTACCGTCCGTTGGAGGCTGTACGTGCAGAGTTGACTTATGAGGCAACGAACAACGCCAAGGCTGCTTATATCATCAAGCAACTGAAAGGTGTGGAGAGCATCGAGGCAGCAGCTGAGATCATGAAGCAACCGGTTCAGCACGTGGAGCGTGTAGCGCTGGGTGACAGCCGTTTCGGTAACGCTGGTATGGAGCCGGCCGTTATCGGTGCCGCTATCGCACAAGGCGAGAACGCATTGAGTGAGCCGATCAAGGGCAACATGGGCGTGTTTGTTGTGAAGACCGGCGCGGCTAACAACCTCGAGGCTGCTTTTGACGCTCAGAGCGAGAAGACGCAGTTGGCAAGTCGCTATGCTTATCTGCCTTACCAGGCAATGCAGTTGTTGGAAGACAAGGCGGACGTGACCGACAACCGCGCTAACTTCCAATAAGGCGCGCGCGTGCGTAATAATATAAGGAATATATCACCTTGGGTATGGGTGCCAACGCTCTATTTAGCGGAGGGTATCCCATACTTTTTGGTTACCAGCATAAGCGTGACGCTGTTTGCACAGTTGGGGGTGCCCAATAGTGAAATGGCTTTATTCACCTCGCTGATTGCTTTTCCGTGGGTAGTCAAACCCCTCTGGAGTCCGTTTGTGGACGTGCTCCGCACGAAACGGTGGTGGGTGCTGACGATGCAGATCCTGATGGCGGTGACGGTAGCCTTATTGGCATGGTTGGCACCGCAAGGACATTTCACGATCGCGCTGATCCTGTTCACCATTACGGCTTTCTGCTCGGCGACACACGACATCGCGGCAGACGGGTACTACATGATTGCCCTCAACGAGCATGACCAATCGGCGTACGTGGGGTTACGATCGACGTTTTACCGGATTGCCAACATCTTCTGTCAGTCCTTGCTGCTGATGCTGGTGGGATGGTTGCAGAAACGGACAGACATACCGAGTTCTTGGACTTTCGCCTTGCTGCTATGCAGCGGTCTGCTGGCCTTGATGGCACTCTGGCACACATGGCAGATGCCGCGTGTGGAGAGCGTAAAGTTGGAAATGGCGAGCGGACAGATCTGGCGGGAAGTAGGACAGGTGTTCGCAGAGTTCTTCAAGAAACCGGGCATCGTATTGGCACTCTGTTTTATGCTGATCTACCGGTTGCCGGAGGCGCTATTGCTTAAGTTATGCAACCCCTTCTTCCTGGCAGCACGGGAACAAGGAGGCTTGGGCATCACGGTGGACACGATTGGTGAGATCACGGGAATAGGTGTCATCTTGATGCTTTTGGGCGGAATAGGCGGCGGCATCTGGGCAAGCCGAACGGGACTGAAGAAAGCCATTATTCCGATGGCGCTGTGCCTTACCCTACCCTGCATCGTGTATGTCTATTTCGCGCAATTTCAGCCTACTGCGTTTTGGATCTTGAGTCTGTGCGTAGGTTTGGAGCAATTGGGATACGGTTTGGGTTACACGGCCTGCATGTTGTACATGATCCATGTTGCGGACGGGGCCTACAAGACGGCACACTTCTCGATCTGCACGGCGTTCATGTTCCTCGGGCTGATGTTACCGGGCATGGTAGCCGGATATATCCAAGAGGCGGCGGGATACCTGGGCTTTTTCTGGATCGTGATGGCCTGCTGTGTACCCTCCATAGTAGTTACATATTTGGTTTATAGAAAATTAGAAAAATAGGATATGAATAAACGAATCATTCCGGATGCAATCACAAGCTGCAACCTGTTGTGCGGCAGTATAGCGGTCTTTTTAGCTACGCAAGGTGCTTTTGTATGGGCCTTTGTGTTCATTCTGGCGGGTGCTTTCTTTGATTTCTTCGACGGCTTGAGTGCACGTCTGCTGAAAGCTCCGAGCCCGATAGGCGTAGAGTTGGACTCGCTGGCAGACGATATCACCTTCGGTCTGGCGCCGTCGATGATGCTCTTCTGCTTCCTGCGTCCGATTCTCGGCTGGTGGGCTGCATTGGCGCTGATCATGGCGGCTTTTTCTGCTTTGCGCTTGGCGAAGTTCAACGTTGATGAGCGTCAGCACGATTCGTTTATCGGTTTGGCTACCCCTGCCAACGCGATCTTCTGGGGCGGTATCTGCTGCATGCCCTTGGCGATGATAGCTTACGACTGGATGGCTTGGGTGCTGATCGGTTTGTCGTTTGTCAGCTGCTGGTTGCTCAACGCCGAGATCCCGTTCTTCAGTTTTAAGGGCTGGGCTAAAGAGAAGACGGTGATCCTCAGTTTCCTGGTGGGTTGCATAGTGATTATCGGTTTTTGTGTAGCCAAGGCAATTATTGCACATCATATTGAATTTGCGCTCTTTAGCGGTACAGGTTGTATCCTTTGGTACGTTACGCTGAACCTGCTATTAGCCTGCGCCACCAAATGTAAAAACTAAAAACACCAATACCATGAAAAAACTTTTCCTGTTTGCAATTGCAAGCCTATTCTCGATGGCACTCTTTGCAGAAGCCATCCCCGCTGGCTACTACGATGCCATTAACGGCACCCAAGACTCCGTGCTCAAATCGACGCTTTACTTCATCATCAAAGGCGGAGAAAGATATTTTTACGGTACGAATGAGTACCATGGTTCATCCAATCCGCCCGAGTGGGAGAAAGGTGATCTGAAGGGCTATGGCACGTGGTATGCATTCCCCTTGACGGACATGCATCCGGATGGAATTATCTGGGATATGTACTCCAATTGTGTACGTTACTATCCAAAGGATAGAGGCGAGTCCGGTTGTTCACTCAATATCGAGCATTGCTTGCCCAAAAGTTGGTGGGGAACAGGTGCAAAGACGGATACGATCTATCGCGATCTTTATAACCTCAATCCGTCCGATGCCCAAGCCAATTCCAACAAAAACAATTATGCGCCCGGACATGTAACCCGCGGAGACAAGTTTGACAATGGCTCTTTCCGCATGGATTCCAAAAACAAATCCCAATACAACTATATCTGTTGGGAACCGGCTGCTGAATACCGCGGCGATTTTGCGCGTACCTATTTCTATATGGTGACTGCTTACGAGCAACAAACATGGAGTTCGACCTATAGCGATTATGTGAATAATGATTCCTATCTGCGGTTTACGCCAACCATCGTGCAAGTACTTTTGGACTGGCACCGTGCGGACCCGGTAAGCAATAAAGAGATTTGTCGTGCCGACCAGATATCAACCATACAAGGCAACCGTAATCCGTTTATTGATTATCCGGAATTGGTGGAGTATATATGGGGAAACAAGAAAGGTCAATCCGTGAATTTATCCTCTTTAGCCTGCGCTTTCGAAAGCGGTGTATGTCCGGATCCTATTAGTCCGGACCCCGATCCGCAACAATACGACACGCTGATCTATCTGCCGGGCTTGTCCAAAGCGATCGTGAATGATTATTCCAACGGCGACATCAAAGGCTATGCCAGCGACAAGATTCAATCGAATGGAACACGCTCTATTACGATGGGAGCCAGCACAACGGATGGTTATTTAACCTTCAATCACCTCAATCTGACCGATTCTGCCATTTTGGTCTTCCGGGCATCCGTATACAATACCGCCAACTCCATGCAATTGGATATATACTGCGGCAACACATTAATTCGTTCCATTGCGGAAACAGTTGCTCAAAACACCAGAAATGAAGTTCGGTATCGCACAACTATTCCGGCGGGAACAGACAGTATCACGATTATCTCTGTCGGAGGTGCGACTACCAAACGTGCATGCATGCAAGAGTTGTACTTGATCCAACCCAACGGCCAAACGACATGGATAACTGTGCCCCTTCGTGAAAGCCCGGCCCGCAAGGAATTGCGGGAAGGACGTGTTGTGATTATTCGGAATGCGTCAATTTATACCCCATTAGGTCAGCAGATACGATAGGTGTGTCAATTTTTACACACTTTTCGTGAATATGTGTACGCGCGTGTGAGGAAAAAGTTGTAACTTTGCACCCGATTTAGAACGTACACATTTAACAAAACAACTAATATGAAAAAACAACTATTCAACATCCTCCTCTGCGGTCTGCTGGTAGTTCCTTTCATGGGAGCCAAAGCCGATCAGGTTGAGGAAGGACAGTCCACAGAAGGTACTGATTTCTGGGTAACTTTTTTACAAGCGGATCATCGTGATGACGATGACAAAGACATTATTTTGTCGCTTACTGTTTCTTCCCGTTCGAATTGTGAGGTAACGATTACCAATCCATTTTTCAAGGGGAAAGCGGTAGCAGTGTATGTAGACGGTGTCGCTCTTTCAGGAGCAGTCTTTCCGTTCAATGTTTCTATTGTGGCCAATCAGGCGACAGAGATTCAATTGTATCAAGGTACAGCGCAGTCGACCAACAGTGACAATGAGTTTTGCTATACCCGTCGCTCCGAACAGGTCGACAGTACAGCATTGCACGTCACTTCTACTGCACCCATATCGCTCTTCGCGAGCAATTATAAGGAGGCATCTTTTGATGCAGCCAACGTTTTGCCAAAAACGGCCCTGCAGACGGATTATTTGATTCAGTGCTATACACCATCTGATCACAAAAATGCTCCGCAAGGTACGCATTTTGCTATCGTAGCAGTAGAGGATGGTACGGAAGTTTCTTATACCTTATCCGCGGAAACGGATTTAAATGCCAAAGGTACGACTGTGAATACCGCGGTGTTAAAAGAGGGACAAGTATGGTATGTGTGGACCGGCGACGGCGAAGGTCACGACTATGATCTGAGTGGTACTTCTGTGACTGCCAACAAGCCGATTGCTGTTTTCCAAGGCAACCCGCACTCCAACTTGCCGTTCTACTCCGATCTGGGTCTCAATGATCCTATTCAACAGCGTGACCACCTCTTCTCGCAAGCTATGCCTATTTCTACTTGGGGCACCACCTTTGCCGTAACGCGTAGTGCTCGTAAACGCGACGTATTGCGTATTATGGCTATTAACGATGGTACGGAGGTAAGGATTAACGGAGTACTTCGTCATACCTTCAATTTCAGTTCCTCGGACCCCAAAGAGAGCAAACAGTATTGGGAGATCCAATTGGGAGACGCCATCACAAACGGTGGTAAAAAAGGCGATGAGACACGTCCTGATGCAGATGTACCGGGTGGCAGTTGCTTTATCGAGACTTCTTGTCCATGCGGTATCCACCTGTTCATCGTTTCGCAGGAATGGGATGGAAAGCGTGGCAGCAACGACGGTGACCCTTCTATGTTGTGGGTGAACCCGATTGAGCAGAAGATCGACCAGATTACTTTCTCTACCTATTCCAGTAAAAATAGCAAAGGATCGAACACCCAGCACTATGTCAACGTGGTAACGGACAGCATCAATGTACGCCCCGTCAACAACATGACACTGGATAACAATCCTCTCACCGGATGGGAACCGGTTGTCGGTAGCGATAATAACGGCGACGGCAAATACCGTTACTACTACGTACGTCATGACTTAGGTACAACGGCCAAGAACAGCAAACCGCTGTCGCACACCCTCAAATTGAACAACGCACAAGAGGGTGAAGGCTTTACCGCATATGTTTACGGTTATACCAGCAACGAGAGTTACGGTTACAATGCCGGCGGTGCAACGAAATCGTTGAGTCAGTCGATCTATATCAACGGAGAGGAGTTCTCGGACAAAAAAGAAAACAAACTCTGCGGTAAAGATACCGTCAAGTTTGCTTGCAAACCGGACTTCATTCCGGATAGTATTACTTGGCATTTCGGAGACGGCACACCGGACGTAACGCTGAAACAAGACACCTCGACCATCGTTCCGCACTATTACGTCAATGGCGGTATCTACGACGCTTCTTGTACGATCTACCGCAATAGCAGCAATGTCTGCGTAGGTCAGTCGGCGAAGACGGTGATTAATATCCAAGTAAATATCGGACGTTACACTTTCGACATCAAAAAGCCGGACATTCCTTGTCCCGAGAAGGACGGCACCCAGAAACCGGGTACTATCCCTTACACCAGCACCATCGATTTGACGGGAAATAACGTAACTGTAGACTTCAATGACGTAGCGAAAGCTGCTGGCTTTGGTGCAAAAATGCTAACGATTAAGCCGGATCATTTTGAGCTACAGATTCCGGTAGATGCAGAATCGGGTGTTAAGTATGGTATTACGATTGATATCAAATCGGATTGCGGCGACACGACAGCTCTTCTGCTGTTCGAGTTACCGCTCCCCAACGATATTATTGACCAGCGTTACACCAACGTCCTCGGTATACTTAAAAACCATCCGAAGATTCAGGGTCAAGTAATGAGCGACTTCCAATGGTTCCGCACGAGCGACAGTACCGCGCTTCCTAATCAGACATCGTCTGTACTGAATATGGCTGATATTCCGGGCGAAGACTACATGAACGACGAGTTCTATGTTGAATTCTGGAGCAACAAGGGTCAACCGGATTCTGTCTTCATCCGCGCATGTGCTAAACCGTTCGTTGTGGATACAACCAAGCACAGTTTTATCAATAATCCGGACAGCCTCATTATTTCCGCTTCGTACGGCTACAAGCACGGCGATAAGGTATTTGTCAACGCCAACTGGGGCGGCAAGACCGATATCGAATGCTACGCACAATGGATCACCACCAGCGGTAATATCTACAAGGATTGGAAGTTCCTCTTACCGAACGGCGGATGTCTGATTGATACGCCTACCGAACCGGATCTGTATCTGCTTCGTGTGGTAACGGACAAGAAGACACGTAGTTTCAAGTTTATCATTCAATAACCTTAAATACAGGAGAACACGGATATGAAAAACTTATTTCGAAACATACTGATTGCAAGTGTTGTTCTTAGTTTGAATGCTGCTCCGGTAGCGATATACGCTATGCCGGAACCGGTTCCTGCCGGTCAGACGGATAAGCAGAAAGCAGCTGCCAAGAAGAAAAAAGAGCAGGAGAAAGCCAAAGCACAAAAGGCCAAAGAGAAAGAAAAAGCGCAACGCGAGAAACAGAAAGCGGCTGATGCCAAGAAACGCGAGGCAGAAAAGAAGAAAGCCGCTGCTGCTAAGGAGAATGAGAAGAAGCAGGCTGAGCGCGATAAAGCCGCTGCAGAGCGTGCTAAAGTAGCGGAGAAGCGTGCCGAAGAGCAGGCCAAGAAAGAGGCGGATGCAAAGGCAAAAGAGGAAAAAGCCATTCGTGACTACGAGAAATACCAGGAGAGTTTGGAGAACCCCAAGACCGAAGTGGTATCGTTCTTCAACATCGGTTTACGTGCCGGTTACTCAGCTTTGATGGATAAGCAAGGTGATCAATGGGCTGCCATTAGTAGCGGTAAGCAACTGGGTAATGATTACGCCTATCGTTCACTTACCGGTGGTGGCGGAGCAGGTCTGGATCTGACCTACGGCCTCGAGTACGGACACTTCCGCTTTGAGGTCGGCTTGGACGCTCGTTTCCTCAATTCGACTTCGTCTTACGGCTTCCAGGCTACGCGTATAGACACCAAATACGGAGCACAATACAACTACTTGTTTGACAAGTTAGTCGAACAGCGTAACATGCTTGGTATCGGTATTCCGGTCATGTTCGGTGCACAGTTCAGCCGTTACTATTTCCTGGTTGGTGCCAAAGCGCACTATAATCTGCCATTGGGTTACAGCCAGAAAGGTCAGTATGACATCACCGTTGACGACCCGGCTTTCTTTGACCCGTACGGTATGGGTATCTGGGATCTGAACGGTCAGACCAACCAAGCGATGAACTTCGCTATTCCGGATGTAAGTGCCGCTATTGAATTAGGCCTGGATCTGGATGAGTGGTTGCAGAAACAACCCGATCCAAAGGCAAAGAAAGCCAAAGTCAAACCGGGTCAGCGTCTGCCGTTCGGTCAGGAGCACATCCACTATCGTGTAGCGCTTTTTGCCGAATATAGCGTGCTCAACAATAACGCAACGCCAAAAGCCAATCCGGTTGAGTTTGATGCCGACAAGGTAGAAGTAACCAAATCCAACACCCTTTTGGCACTCAACGGTAACACGGCACTCAACAACCTCTTTGTGGGCGCTAAGTTCGCTATCCAGTTTGAGGTTCCCGGCAAACAGGCTCGTCCCGTTCCGCCGCCTCCCGCATATGCCATTTACAGCGTAGTCGATGCTGAGACGAACCAGCCGCTGGAGAAAGCGTTGATTGAGACCCACGCTACCGAGAGTGGCAAGATCGCTATGCGTGAGAAACAGATCACGCCGAAGGGGCTTCGTCAGAAACATGCATTGGGTAACTTCACCGTAGATGTCAAAGCAGAGAACTACTACCCTGCTACGCAGACATTCGATATCGAGACCGTGGGTAGCACCCAGTACGTCACCATCGCGATGCATCACCGTCCTGTACTGCGCGTGCGTGTAACCAATAAGGAGACAGGACTCGTTGTTCCGGCTACCGTACGGATCAACAAGAGCGGTGTAGCCGAACCGGCTTACAGCCTTGCTACCGACTCGGTGAGCGGAACCACCCGCCAGATGTTGGAAGAAGGTCCGAACTACCGCCTTTTCATTGCACAGATGGGTTACGACACGGTGGATATCGCGATTGCGAATATCGGCGACAGTCTGAATATCGAGTTGGTTCCTGTTAAGAAAGGTGAGGTCTTCATCGTGAAAAACCTCTTCTTCGCTACCAACAAGACCCGTATCCTGAAGACCTCGGAAGAAGCCCTCAATGACCTCTATATGTATCTGGCGCGCAACCCGCAGGTACGTATTAAGATCATCGGTCACACCGACAATGTAGGTAAAGATGCCGCTAACCAGAAACTGTCCGAAGGACGTGCCAACGCCGTTCGCGACGACTTGATTGAGCGTGGTATAGCAGCCGATCGTATTGAGGCGGAAGGTCGCGGTGAGAGCCAACCGATTGACACCAACGACACCGAAGAAGGTCGTCAAAACAATCGTCGTGTTGAAATAGAAATCTTATAAGATATATGAAAAAGCAACTTAAATCATTATTGCTTCTTGTCTGCTTGATTAGCATGGCCCTCCCCTCTTGGGGACAAGCTTCTACTCAAGGACGCGAGTTTTGGGTGGCTTTAACTGCAAGTCGAGGTCCGGACCATGCGCAACCAAGTGCAGCGCCAAACGGTTTCAGACCCTATATAGCCGTCAGTGCGCCCAAACCCTGTACGATTGAGATAAGCAATCCACAAACCAACTGGTCCCTCACGCGTACCATTAGTGCCGCCAATACATGGGAAGAGATACTTACCGGTACGAAAGCCACGGAAATTCCTTTGGAGCAATGGTATTCAAAAACGAATCAACCGGACTCGGAGACAAGGGGATATTATCACGGATTAAAAGTTAGAGTTCTTGAAGATGTGGATGTTTCCGTATATAGTGCGTTATGGTGGTCCAAGAGTTTTGATGCTACAAACGTACTTCCTATCCATGCTTTAGGCAGCGAGTACATCGTAGAGACCTACGGTCCGAGTACCAAAGATGGTGTACATCAAAATGTGTTTACCATCCTCGCTACGGAGAATTGTAGAGTTCGGATTACTCCATCCGCTAATACAGAAGGAGGTCATGGTGCACATACTTCATTTGAAGTAGATCTGCTGGAAGGTGAGGTGTATCACGTGAAGAGCGCCTCAGACCAAGATCTCAACGGAAGTATTGTAAAGGCGTTGAACGACAAGAAGATTGCCGTTTATGCCGGATGTATATTGGGAAATGTGCCTTCCGATGTGGCTGACCGTGATTTGCTGTACGAAGAATTATTCCCCTTGGAGTACTGGGGATGTGACTTTGTGGTGGCACGCTCGAAAGAGAAGGACGCTAACCGTATTATGATTATCGCAGAAAAGGGAACTGATGTGACCATATACGGCACCTATCATGAAAACACTTCTACTACAACGACCGAAAGCACTCCGTATAGTTTTTACCTCCCGGCCGGAGAGGTATATGAATTTGAATTGTCAGCTGGTAACGCAGAAGGCAGATGGGATAGTAAACGGAATGGCAACCTTCATGGGATAACCGTTGTGGATTCGGCTGTATATATCCATACGGAATGCCCTTGTGCAGTGATGTCGTTTGATGTAGGTAATGGCTATATTCGTAAAGATAACGGATCAGAGGAAAAATCAAGTCGTGGTGCACCTTCCATGACTTGGGTCAGCCCTGTTCAGCAAATGATGCAAGATGTGGTATTTGGTGTGATGGGAACTACAAACACGCACGATCACTTCCTGAACGTGATTGCCAAAACGGTAGATTGCGCCAACGTGACACTAACGAATAATAAAACAAATACCGCTCTATCTCTCGAATTCCACCCCGTTGATGGAAAGAACACCTACTCTTATGCACGCGTCAGACTGGACAAGACCAGCGGTGGTGTCGGTAGTGGAAATAACCCGGTGTATCATTTAGCATGTCCCAATGGTGGTTTCATAGCATCCGTTTATGGAAATGGTACCGATGAAAGTTATGCCTACACTGTCGGCTCTTCGGCTATCAAACGAGGCGTAAATGTGAACAACATACCCTTCGACGACGGCTTGCATAGCGACAAAAAATTCTGCATGGGGGACACTTTGAGATTTGATGCTCAGGTAGGACACGATATGATTACTCGAGTGGATTGGAATTTCGGTGACGGTATTACCGACTACAACTCTATCGCGCAAACGGAGCACTGCTACACCGTTCCCGGTTGGTACGACGTAGAGGCCGATCTATACGGTCACCAAATCTGCACCGATGAAGCTGACCAGCCAATCGGTCATGTAAAATTCTCCTTCCGCGTTGTTCGGCAGGATACTGTTTGGGTAGATCCGAGAAAAGTCTGCTTGGAGCAAGAAGACTGGGCTGACACTATTCGTATCAAGGGTCAGAATTACTTAGACAGCCTTGTCAATTTTGGTCGGATGGAAATCCTCAATCCGGACGCGCCCTGTACGGAGCCCATTCAGATCAGTCTGACCACCTACGGTCTGGAGACCAGTCGTTACGCTACCGTCGATGAGTTCGATAGTGCTTACGTGCATGGCAAATGGTATTTCCCGCAGACCTTGCCGGCTGACGGTATCATTTCTTGGTATACGGAATATGCGAATGAGTATGGCTGCCGTCTCTACGACACCTGCTATGTGCATATCAGGACCTGTCTCGATATGGACATTCCTAACTCCGGCGCACATGCATGTCAAGGTGATACGGTTATTCTGCCGTTCAATTATAAGAAAGGCGATATCGCAGAAGCCCATTTCGTCTACGGTAAGACCAACGTAAAGATTGAGCCGAAGAAAAAATCCCTTGATTGGTACTTCGAGTTGCCGACCGACAAACTCAAACCGGATTACTACCAAGCAACCATTACGGTACAGGACACCATCTGCAACCGCAAACTGGAGTTCCCGATTGAGTTCTCGATCTACTACCCGAGTACGATCTTCAAATGCAAGTTCAATAACGTGCTGGCCGTTTATAACAAAGAGAATAACGGCGGATATGAGTTCACTGGTTACCAGTGGTTACTCAACGGCGCCCCCATTCCGGGTGCTACGCAGTCCGTTTACCATATGGATTCGTCCTTCGTGATTGGCCAGTACTATTCCGTTATCCTTACCCGCTCGGACGGTGTGATTCTGCCCTCTTGCGCGCAAATGATTGAGAAAGTAAACAACTACGTTTCTGAATCGAACAAGGCGCCGGCGACCAAGCACCTGATCAACCAGCGGCTCGTCATTCGCAAGGACGAAAAGGATTATAACATTTATGGTCAACGAATGAGATAAATGCGTAAGTTATTCCAACAAAACGCGATCTTTCTTGCTCTAAGCCTGATACTCCTCGGAGTATTGGGCTTAGCGCTTATCTATATCCAGAAGGGAGATTTGCACCTGCTGCTTTGCGATCGTCACACGCCCGCGCGCGATATATTTTATAGGTATTACACGCAGGTAGCGGAGTGGTTCCCGTACGTGCTGTGCGTGTGCCTGCTGCTTTTCAGTCGCATCGGTAACGGCGTCATGGCTTCGTCGGCCATGATCTTGTCGGCCCTCACGACCCAGCTCTTCAAGCATATCATCAATGCCCCGCGACCGGTAACTTGGTTTGCACAGCATTTCCCTGATCTGCAATTGCCGCTCACCGAAGGTGTGCGCATGAACCAGTGGTACTCTTTCCCTTCCGGCCACACAACGAGTTTCTTCGCGCTGGCGTTTGTAGCGTGTATCCTCATAACGGATAAACTTACAGGCGAAGCCGGTCCTACAGCGAAGCGGTCTTACAGCTCCAGCGGTCTTGCAGCGATAGCGGTCCAGCTGCTGCTCTTTGCACTCGCTGCCTTGGGAGGATACAGCCGGATTTACCTCTCCCAACATTTCACCGCTGATGTCTTTGCAGGCATCCTCGTCGGCACGCTCATTACCATCCTCTGTTATGCGGTTTTCTACCGTTATGAGGATAAAAAATGGTATAATTACCGTGTTTTTGCAAAAAAATGAGGGGTAAAGTGCATTTTTTTTCAAAAAAATTTGCACATATCAAAAAAAAGCAGTACTTTTGCACCCGCTTTTGAAAAGGAAGCACATTTGAGGGCGTTTAGCTCAGCTGGTTTAGAGCATCTGCCTTACAAGCAGAGGGTCTGCGGTTCGAATCCGTAAACGCCCACAACATTGGAGAAAAGGACATCGATAGATGTTCTTTTTTTTGTTATATTCAGATATTTTGCAAATTTATTTGTGTAAATAACTGAGTATAACAGAAAAGTGAACTCGTAGAGTTTTCTCCAATGTTGTGCAGGTCTCACAGCGTTGCCATAAGGATTGTAAAGAATTTATTCTTTAGAATCCGTAAACTCCTCCCACCATTAATGGGTTGTGCAGAACTCACAGCGTTGCCATAAGGATTGTAAAGAATTTATTCTTTAGAATCCGTAGATTTTTCATTTTTTCCTTGCGTATATCAAAAAAAAGTAGTAATTTTGCGTCGCAAAATTGTTACAATTATGAAAAACAAACTTTTTACTCTTTTGTTTGCCCTTCTGACAAGCACAACTCTTTTTGCAATCGGCCGTAATGACGGCTCCACACAAGCCAATGCCATTGACTTCGATTGGGACAATGGCCTCGTTCACAACACTGGTACCAAATGGTATTGCCTCGATCTAGAACCATTGTACTATGGCGTAGATTCGTTGCGTTTCATTATTACCAATCCGTTTGATACCGAGTCGGTAGACATAACATGTCAAACTTCGATTGGGGGAGAAACGAACACCGTTTCGCAGACCATAGCTCCACTATCTTCTTATAAAGTGTTGGAATTAGACCCGAAGCTTCTTGTTCGGTTAAAACTACGAGAGATCTTCTTCATCGTCTCCTCGACAGGGAATGTACAATTATATTGGCAGCGGATAGTGCCGAGCGGTGATTCATGCGAGGAAGCAAAATATCCAAACTGTCAGGATGCTGAGACGAAATGGTACGCCATATCGGCACCCGCTATCGACGATAGGGCTAACGTTGATAGTTTGGTCATAGATTTTAACAACTGGGACGGAGACGGTGCTAACATTATTTCCGTAAGTTTCAAGACCGATTGTAACGCACCTGCGTTCAACTCACAAACGTTCACCGTTCCACTTTATGATACTAAAACTATTGCTTTTTCTGCCGAGTTGTTGGCTTCGTTAGGATGGCCTGAACTTCTTTTTTCATGCACCAGTTCAACCAATTGCTGTATTAGCTATAGTTATTATATGACCATCCCCGGCGAATCGTGCGAAGCTCCGAAAGACCTTGTCTGGAATACGGTTAATCATGAGGCTGGTACGGATCAATGGTACCTGTTGCATACTTATGGACAAATTCCCGAAAACTTCGATCTACGTTTTCATTTTACCAATACGAGCACAGAAGTGAATAGTATTGCAGCAGACATACTCTTTGATTGCTTAGACCCGGTGTTAGTCAGCAAAAACTACCAACTGGCTTCCGATGAGGACTGCTACATCGATATCGACCGCGATTTTCTGGACAGACTTGGTTGGCCGAGTATATTGTTACATTACGCTTCCAATCAAGACTCTCGCATATGGGAAGAACTTATTCCGGAGTTGCCACGAGAAACGTTCTATGACACAATAGTTTCTTATGTTGACTATGGGGAAATCTATCTTGACACGATCGTTTACCAAGAAATAGTAATCTTGCACGACACCACGTGGAACGACACCATTGAGTTTCGAAATGGCGTATATTTGATGGACTCCGTTGTTACGTTTGTGATTCATCTAAATGAGCAAGGCGGAGAAACTCCTTGCACGATCGCTTCCGGTACGTGCGGCGATAACCTCACGTGGAAATACTCATGTGATAGTGTACTGACGATTTCCGGAACGGGCGCTATGACGGATTATACTTATGGTTACTCCCAACAGGTTTCCTATACCCCTTGGAAGGATTATCTATCCGATATTAAATCAATTGTTATTGCAGATGGAGTCACCAGTATTGGGAATTGGGCTTTCGACGATTGTTCCAGTTGTACTTCTATTGATATCCCCAATTCCGTCACAAGAATTGGCTCTAGAGCTTTCTCAAGTAGCGGATTGACGTCCTTGTATATTCCCAGTTCCGTGACAAACATTGGAAATGAGGCTTTCGTTGATTGCATTAATCTCACATTTATTGAAGTAGCAACTGATAATTCCTATTTCAGCTCGAGAGATGGTGTGCTGTTTAATAATGACCTTACTACTTTGATTTATTATCCGGCAGGTAAACAAGAAGGAACATATGTAATTCCTAACTCTGTCATTTCAATTGGGAATTCTGCTTTCAGCAATTGTCTCAATCTTACTTCTATTAAAATTCCTAATAGTGTCACAAATATTGGAGAATATGCTTTCTTTTACTGTAGTGGTTTGATTTCTGTGGAGATGGGAAATAGTGTCTCAAGCATTGGTAGGTATGCTTTCTATCAGTGCTCAGCTTTGACCTCTATAACAATATCCAATAGTGTCACAAGCATTGGAAGTCAAGCTTTCTTTGGTTGCCGTAGTTTGACCTCAATAATCAACAAAGCCACCACACCACAGAGCATAGTTGCCAGTGTGTTTAATAGCGTGAACAATTCCTCCTGCATCCTGTATGTCCCCGCAGAAAGTGTAGCAGCATATCAAGCAGCTGATGTATGGAAAGAGTTTAGTTCTATTCTACCAATAAGCGAGGAGGATGAACCTCAGTACGTAACTATCGCCGACACCTACAACATGGCTCACGACTCCACCTTCATACTCGGAGCGTTTGATGTGATTTATGTCAATGGGGCGTACTGCTATATCAAAGATGCAACCGGATATGCTATGATTTATAAGAACAATTATGGTTTGCAAGCCGGTGACCACGTAGCTGCCGGTATGGAAGGAAAAATAAACATGTATTATGGGTGCTATGAAATCACCCCGCTCACTACGGTAGCGGATCTGACGGTAACTGCTGGTGAGGTTGCGGCACCGATGGAAGCAACGGATGCTCCCTCAGCAGATAATGTAAACCGATATGTCGTATATCAGAATGTGTCATTTGCTACAGATACTGCTTTTGTAGAGGGATCGAGAAATACTGTTAGAGGTGCCTGGAATAATCAAACTATTCGTTTCTACAACCAATTCAGGATTGGTGCAACCCTTCAAGCAGGCAAGACCTACAACATAACAGCATTCAATGGTATAAATAACACCATTATACGTGTTTATCCGGTTGCTGTAGAAGAGGTGTCCGGAGGTACTCCTACTCCATGTCTTACGGATTCCGGCACTTGCGGCGAGAACCTGACTTGGGAGTTAAGTTGCGACAGCGTCCTAACCATCAGCGGAACAGGAGCTATGACGAATTATTCATATAACACCACTCCATGGTATGCGTATCGCAATACTATTAAAACCGCAATCTTTAGCAATGGCGTTACAAGCATTGGAAGTTATGCTTTTTACAGATGTGACAACTTATCATTTGTTGACATTCCAAGCAGTCTTGTAAGCATCAGTAATAGGGCTTTCTATGATTGCCGCAGTTTAGCCACCATAGTTGTAGATAGCGATAATCAGATTTTAGACAGCCGAGACAATTGTAATGCTATTATTGAAACAGCAACAAATACTTTGATATTGGGCTGTAAAAACACTCTTATTCCGAATAGCGTCACAAGTATTGGATCTGATGCTTTCTTTTATTGCTCCGGTTTGACCTCTATTGACATTCCTAACAGCGTCACAAGCATTGGATATGAGGCTTTCAACTATTGTACCGGTTTGACATCTGTGACTATACCTAACAGCGTCACATCAATTGGTTCATATGCTTTCGACGGTTGCAGTAGTTTAACCTCTATTACTATACCTAACAGTGTGACGAACATAGGAAGCTGGGCTTTTATGTATTGCCGCAGTATTACTTCTGTGATTATTCCAAGTAGTGTTACAAATATTGGGCAATGTGCATTTGGGGGTTGTAGTAGTTTGACTTCGATTGAAGTGGATACAAATAATCAGAATTATTGCTCAGTAAACGGAGTATTGTTCAACATAGATACAACTATCATCGTCCAGTTCCCCGCAGGCAAAGAGGATCAATCGTATTCTATTCCTAGTACTGTGAAGACTATATATGATCGTGCATTTGTTGGCTGTAGCAATTTGACAGATTTGACGATTCCAAATAGCGTCACGAGTATTGGGCAATGTGCTTTTGGAAGTTGCGGCATTACTTCAATCGTCATTCCCAATACTGTTACAAGTATTGGAAGTAGTGCATTCTGGTCTTGCCCGAATTTAAGTTCCATTACATGTGAAGCTGTAACACCACCTGCATGTGGTTTTGATGCATTTGAATATGTAGAAAAATCTATTCCTCTTTATGTTCCGATTGGTTCAGGAGAGGCCTATGCCGCTGCTGACCAATGGAGTGATTTCACCAATATCCAAGCGGTCTTGGAAATACCCGTCTATGCTACGATCGCCGACACCTACAATATGGCACAAGACTCAGCCTTCACACTCGGAGCATTTGATGTGGTTTATGTCGCAAGTTTCCAAAATGGTGCTAATATCTATATTAAGGATGAGTCCGGTTATGGCGTCATCTATAAGCCCGGTTACGGATTACAAGCAGGCGACCATGTAGAGGCCGGCTTGGTAGGAAAAGCAAACATCTATCATGGTTTATATGAAGTCATCCCTGTTTCTGCAAAAGAGAATCTAACCATCACATCTGGCGAAACTCCGGCTCCGATGGAAGCAACCGAAGCTCCGACATTGAATAATGTAAACCAATATGTGGTCTATAAGAACGTCACATTTGATGTTGATACCGCCTTTGTAGAAGGGTTGAGACATTTAGTTATCGGTCTATGGAATAACCAAGAGATTTATTTCTATAACCAGTATTACATCGGCGCAACGCTTCAAGCAAATAAGGCGTATAACATTATTGCTGTCAATACAGTTTATGGTACTGTACCGCAAGCGTATCCGGTTGCTGTTGAGGAAGTGTCTGGAGAGGAGCCTTGCACCACCCTTTCAGGCACATGCGGCGAAAACTTGACGTGGGAGTTGACATGCGACAGCGTACTGACCATCAGCGGCTCTGGCGCGATGACTGATTTTGCAAACCGCGCAGCTCCTTGGTACGAGAATCGGTTAGCAATACGGACACTGCAGATAGGCAACGAGGTGACGACCATCGGTACCTACGCCTTCACCGGCTGTTCAGAGCTGACTTCTATCACACTCGGCGACAACATCACGAGTGTCGGCCAACGAGCATTTAGAGATTGTTCCAATATACGAACAGTAACGATCGGCAAGAATGTCGTTGCTTTAGGAAACGGTGTATTCAATAACTGCAATAGAATCGAAGCGGTACAATGGAATGCCATCAATTTCAGACAACAGAAGCCGAATCAGGATGAGAACAGTTTCCCGTTCTATGCGTCGCGGAATACCATTACGTCCTTTATCTTCGGAGAAGAAGTCGAATACATACCGGCTTATTTGATGAAGGATTATGCCGCAATTCAACAGATCACTATCCCTGCGAGCGTGACCGAGATCGGTGATTATGCCTTCGCAAATGATAGTTTCGTGACTTACATGCACAGCCCGATCCAGGCCATCACGTGCTACGCTGTAACGCCTCCTACCGTCTATGCAGCTACCTTCATGGGCATCGACAAATCCGCTTGTACGCTGTACGTGCCCTATGCATCGATCGGTCTGTATAGGAACGCATATCAGTGGAGTGAGTTCTTTACGATTCTGCCGATTGAAGAAGAACCGGTAGAGCCGGATCCGACGTATATCAATGTGAATTATATCGATCAAACCGGTAGTTTGTTTGCTGCTGAATACGTAGCTCTCCATCTGCCGGTAGCCCCGATCATTGAAGGCTTCAGCTTCCTCAAGTGGCAAGTGGTAGCTGGTGATCTGGAGGACGGTATCGTGATTCAGGCTGTCTATTCCGCCAACGAGCCCTCTTCGGCACCGGAGGTATATACCAATCCCGCTAACCCGGCCCAGAAGCTCATCCGTAACGGACATGTCTATATCCTCAAGGACGACAAAGTTTATACAATTCACGGACAAAAAGTAAAATAAGTAGCGCGATATGATTACTTTTATCATTGCATTGATTCTTTTGGTCGTTGGTTTTTTGACCTACGGCGTATTGGTTGAGAAGATTTTCGGTGTAGAGCCGGAGCGTAAGACGCCGGCGATCACTAAGACCGACGGTGTGGATTTTGTGCCGATGGCACCGTGGCGTATCTTCCTCGTGCAGTTCCTTAATATCGCCGGTCTCGGCCCGATCTTCGGTGCCATCATGGGTATCTTTTACGGCCCGGCGGCATTCCTGTGGATCGTATTCGGTACGATCTTCGCCGGCGGTGTACATGACTACCTCTCCGGTATGCTCTCCATCCGCAAAGGCGGCGCGTCTCTGCCGGATATCGTGGGCGATGAACTCGGAAAGGGCATCAAACTCTTTATGCGCGTGCTCTCGCTCGTGCTACTTATTCTGCTGACGACCACTTTCCTCAGCGGACCGGCTACCCTGCTCCAAGGCCTCGCACCTCTGTCAACTTTCCAATTCGGGCTGTCCACGATTCCTATCGCGTGGGTACTGATCATCTTCGGCTACTACGCGCTTGCAACGGTACTGCCGGTCGATAAACTGATTGGCCGTTTCTACCCTATTTTCGGAGCTATCCTGCTCTTTATGGGTATCGGCATCATGATCGTGATGCTCGGCTGGCATAGTAGCGAAATGCCGGAAGTATTCGACGGACTGCAGAATCGCCAGACCAACGGTCTGCCGCTCTTCCCGATGATGTTCGTAAGTATCGCTTGCGGTGCCATCTCCGGTTTCCACGGCACGCAGAGCCCGATCATGGCGCGGTGCGTGACCAACGAGCGTCAGGGTCGCTGGATCTTCTACGGAGCGATGGTAGCCGAAGGTATTCTCGCCTTGATATGGGCGGCCGCAGCAGGCACGTTCTTCGCCGATCCGGAGACGGGTCTTTACGGTATTGACGGCCTGCAGGCTTTTGC
>Ga0247611_10003509_pt1 | contig 23150 bp, 22 predicted proteins | sample 177DNAGHGhighgp2_FD_192422 | JGI IMG/M metagenome (GOLD analysis project Ga0247611, IMG submission 192422) | Sheep rumen microbial communities from Palmerston North, Manawatu-Wanganui, New Zealand - 1770 DNA GHGhigh gp2 | ecosystem: Host-associated > Mammals > Digestive system > Stomach > Rumen... | reverse complement strand
ATCTTCGAGTTCAAGATGGCATCCTCGCCAAAACTCTCATAGACACGAGGCCAGCGCGGATCGCGGCTCAGGTCTACCACAGGGTTATACACCCAAGGACAGTTGGAGGCGCGACTCTCGTAGGCTGTAATCTCTGCACCCGAGAAAGCCAGGTCGGTATTGAACGAAGCACCGATATTGATAGGCTGCGGAAAGAGGATTCCGCCCGCCGTGTAGGTTACGCCATGGTTATGGTCAAGACCGTAGATATCAGGAATACCCAGATACTTCATCGACTTCTCCTGAATCAGACCGATCCACTTCTGCCACTGATCTACACTTGGGGCACGGGTGCCAGGCGCATTCAGGATCGAGCCCACCTTCCACTTCGAGATGAGGGTGTCGAGCATCGTCTCATTGAGCTTCCAAACGCGTTTGGTATCACCCTGATAGATGTCCACAGGAAAAGCGCCCAACTGATCGATAATCTGCTGGTCTGTCTTTTTCAACATCGCATCCACTTCTTCTTTCGATCTGCCATATTGCTGCAGCACACTACGGACCTTCTCACGATCCACCTTGGCGTTCTCAATTGTCATCTTGCCCATCACGTCGAGATTCAGTTCGAGCATCTGGCCGATCTTCTCGTCGAGCGTCATTTTGGCAAGCGTTTTCTCTACTTTCGCCTCTAAGGCTTCATCACGGGGGATTGCTGGTTTCTGCTGTGCCACCACACTCATCGCGGCACAAGCCATTACCATCGTCATCAATACTTTTTTCATTGTCTATTTTATTGTTAGTTATCTTCTTGGGGGCAAAGTTACGAAGAAACGGGCGAAAGTCCAAATAAAAACACAAATATTTCAAAAGTTGCTCGCATCAGACACCTTTGCAAACGAGAGGTCAAATGGACATCGCAGACTTTGAAAGACTGGAAATTATACATAAGCACGTCGGATGAGTAATTGCATTTTCTTACTTAGATAATCCGCTCTCACTCGACCATTTGCAAGCAAGCTTGCATGGTTCTCGCTTACTCGCGGATTTGTACCGTTTAATGCTTAAAATGCTGTAAGTGAAGATTATATAAATGTTGCGTGGAAAGAAATGACTCCATAGCTCACCCATTACTAAGCTACATGTTGATGTACTTCACAGGATTTTGACTCTTGCCATAGAAAGCAGAGACATCTTTTCCAATATATGTGGTATGTTCGTCTTCAACGCCCAAAAACTCAGACCGTCCAATGTGTTTAGGGTCTTCGGTGTGTTTCCTGTCAACAGGATTATAGACCTCTTCTACAATGCCATTAACGATGGCAAGCACATGAGTTGCCTTTTTTGCTCGCTTTCTATCATATTGACAGATTAAGTTAAGCCTGTTCAACAGGGTCACCACCATCCGGATCATCATTAAGATTTTTCAATCGCTTCACAGCCTTGTCAAAGTCACTCTCCAGCATACGCATCTCCCGCTCACGATAGATTTCAAACTCACGTTCTGCTTTCTCAATAGCCTCTTGATGTGATACGGTACCATTCCCTTCTAAGATATTCTTTCTTAATCGCAATATCTGATCGTCAAGGGCGGCAATCCAGTCAGCCATCGTCATAGGGTTCTGCTCCAATGCCTGAAACTCGGCATAGTCGAGGAATTGGGAGGTAAGCAGGTTCAGCCGTTGTAGTTCCAACTCCGACAGATAGTTCTTAGCAATCTTCACGTCATCGCGCGTCACATAATTACCCTTGAAGTTAGTCATACCTACAAAAGGTTTCTCATTATCCACACGCTCATAAATCAATTCTGCAGCCGTATGTTCATGCACGGCATAGTGCATCTTATTCTGGACCGTAGCAAAAAACTGCTTCGTCATATTGGCCCTTGGGTCGTAGTCCGTCGATGTGGCATAGATGTCCGTTACCTGCTGATAGAAGTTGCGTTCGCTGCTGCGGATGTCGCGGATGCGCTGCAAGAGTTCCTTAAAGTATCGGTTGCCCCCTTGCTTCAGTCGCTCATCGTCCATCGTAAATCCTTTTTGGATATATTCATGCAACCGCTGAGTAGCCCAACGACGGAAGCGTACAGCAATAGGCGACTGAACACGATAACCCAAAGCGATAATCATGTCAAGGTTATAATGAGCAACGTCACGCGTTTGAGTTTTCCCTTCTATAGCTCCATGCTGAGTGGTAGTTCGGAATTTCCGAACAACCACTGCTTCATCTAACTCCTTATCCTCAAAAATATGTTTGATGTGTTCGCTGATATTTGACTTGCTCGATTGATATATCTCCACCAATTGTGCCTGCGTCAACCAAACATCCTCATCAGCAAAACGAGTATTTACACTCACCCTACCTTCCTCATCCTTGTACAGTATCAATTTATTCTCTTTGTCCATATTTCGTACAACGCATTTTATCCGTTCTGTTTTACTTGGCCTTTATATTGGCCTTCCCCGTTTACTGCCTTCAGGGTCTGGATGAACATCAATCTTTGTATAGGTCTCATATTCTCTCCAAGTATCCCTTATTCTATGTTTCTCTTCATAATACTTATCTAAGAGTTTATTGACCTCTTCCATACTGATTTCACCCTCGATATTTCTTCGAGCAAGTTCCAGCATGTAGTCGGATACCTTCAGACCATCCACAGCCTGCAAACCAATAGCCACGCGCCAAGCCTCAGCCCTCTCTTTCTTTTGAGGTTCCCCCTGACGGATATACTCGTCAAAGTTTAAGTATAGCTCCTTACCGTTATTATCGCCCATATCTCGTCTTACTTTATTCAATAATGTTTTTATTCTCTTTTTTATTTTTACAACGTATGCTTCTTGCTAAAAGGTGAAAGGTCTATAAATAGCTGTTTCAGCTTTTCTGCATCCTTAATTTCACTGAATACATATTCAAGAAGTTCCTCCTGGCGAGGCTGACCTAGAGTGAGACGGTAATAATTCAAAATTTTGATGAGGTGAGCGTAGTTATTTTCATCTCGACTCATAGGGTAGAAAGGCAATAAGCGCTCAATTTTTACTTTCTGTTCCTTGCCAAAGCACCAGAATGGTATCAGCTCTGATTGACACTCACCCTTTTCAGCTTCAGCTGCTTTAAACATTTCATCCCAAACGTCATGCTGGAATTGAATGTCGCCATACTTTTGTGCGACATTTTCCCTTATAGCCAAACATTTGAAACGATTAATACGCCCCTCTCTCTGCTCTAGATCAACTGGATTGCTGGGTAGGTTCCAGTGCATAATCTTACGGCAATAGAGATGGAAATCCAGACCTTCTTGACCAATTGAAGTTGTAGCTAAAACAAACGGACGCATAGGACTATTGAAAGAGCCCTGAATACTGTCTTTTCTGTTCACAACGCCTTCAGCTTCGCCACGGGTTTGACCGAATGCTACAGCATAGTTGGACCGCATTTTACGTTCTCGATTGGAATTGTCCCCACTTATTTTTGCCTTAAATTCATTGAACGACTCTACTTCTGGTGATGCAGTATGAAGTGTGAGTGCATCCAGTATCTGACGATGACGTTTCTCATCGATGGTTTCGCCCTCTTTTATTAAGTGGAAGTATTCGTCCAGCATTGACTGAAAATTACCATCTTTACAATAATGAAGAACGTCTTGCCAGTGGGCATCATCATCTTTGCGACGACTGTATGCAAGTTCTACAATAGCTGTTGCATCCGGAGTGTTGAAACGACGTCTGAAAACCTTGGCCAGTTCAGTCGCCAACTTTATGTTGCCGTTATATGCACGAAGACTACATACAGCAGGAGATCCAAGAACAATATCTACTATCGTCTCTTCCAAATCGTCCGGTTCTTTACCGAGCTTTAAGGGTTCGTCCAAGAGCCTCAGAAGCGTTTCTTTGTGCGCGTTGAAACCCTTCTCGTCCGACGTAATCTTTTCAGACCATTGTCTAACACGGTCCTTGCTGTCAAATAGCATAGGTACCAGATAGTACCAAGTGTTGTCAGGTTGCCTTGTTTCAACCTGTGGCATGTTTCTAAATGGGACAAGTAACTCACGTACCTTTTCTCTAATGTCCTTTTCAATGATTTTAAGGTCTGTTATTCCTGCATTAATATATTCGATTGGATTATAGAGATCTGCCAAAGTCTTGTTTGGATACACTAATGATAACAATGTCATTGAAGCGGCTCTACCGGAATCTATTTTGAAGGTTAGACGCCCCTGTGGTGAACGTTTTTTAGCGAAGTAGTCTCCTTTTATTTTGCCAATAGCTAAACGCTCTGCTTCATACGAAAGAAGGCTCGCTATCATCTTGGGTACCATCTCCCATGCTGAAAATACCAAAATCTTTGAGAAAGACCCTATTCCTTTGAACACTCCTTGTGGTGCATAATACGGCCTTGTTGGCGGTATCCACAATAATAAGGCAGATTTTGCATCAACGGTTTCTTTTTTCAGTCGCTCAAAACGAGCGTTTACAGGAGGAAGCGGTTTATACTTATTGACTGCCATTTTATTTAGCCAAAGCCATTTGCTGTGGAGTATCTCTACTTTATCTTGATTCTTTCTGAAATACTCGGTCAGTTTCTTTTTTGCCTCATAATTTTGCATGAATGAGAGAATATAAGGGCAACTCTTTACGTAATCAACAGGCAAAGAAATGTGCAACCCAGTTTTCTCCAATATCCGCTGTACATCCAAATAAGCAAGAATGTCTCCTTCTGATATAGATAAGTAATCATTCTTGGTATGATCCTCGATATAGTCTCCGCTGTCCATCACGGAATTTCGCTCAGTTCTACACATACATGCGTACATCGCATCTTCGGCTCTGTTCTTTTTCATTGAGAGGATTGAAACATTCCCTGAGGACAATTCGTGGAGAGAATGGGAATAATCAGACCATACTGTTTTGAAATCTTTATATGCAGCATCGCTTTCCATAAGGAACTTCATCACAGACATGAACTCGGTGTAATGACTGTCCTCACCAGACTCCTGAATCTCTTCAGGTGTAGAGTATAGCTTGTATGGAGTTGCAGAGAGAAGGAGCACACGTACAAGGTCTTGAACATCATCTGATTTGTCTGTAAGAAATCTGTCTGTCAGCAATTTGGTGTCTACATCCTGATTCTCTATTAAGAAGCGGAAACGTTGGAATTCATCCATAATGACAAGGTCTGGATTAAGACGGCCTACGCTTATTTCTGCGAACAAACGACGTAACTTGCAAATAAGAGCATAATCACCCTGGACAACACTGTTAGTATAGTAACGCCTAGATAGATAATCCATCATATCCTGAAAAACAGGGCTAGCCTTGACCTCTGAAAGAACACTATCAGGATAATCACCTGATGTCTGATTTCTACAATTAAGAATTCGATTTGAGTAAGATTTGGGACTTTTAAATACCCTCCAAGTCCACCCATCATCTTTCACTCCGTATTGAAGAGTAAAATTGAGTTTGTTTCGAAGTTCATCATTCTCTTTGAATTCTTGAAGGAAAGATAGTACAGAAAACATCAGAGCCCTTTCATCCATACTACCAGCGCCTTGTGTAACTCTAAAGGAGGTCTGAGGAGTAAGGGGTATTAGCTGAATGTATTGTCCGTTCACTTTCGCTGCTATTTCCTGTTCCACTACTCTGAGATGCTGCATAGAAAGACGCGTCTCAGATATATCATCCATTGATGAAATATCTTCCGAAAGAACTAACTTACGAATATTTTGATGAGCAATATTTTGGTTAGAACAAACATATACAACTTTGAATAGGTTATCTTTCTCTTCAAATCTTAATTTTGCCATTTTGGCAATGACACCGCGAGCGATAAGCGTCTTGCCAAGCCCCACCTCGTCAGCTACGAGTACGCGTTTTTGGTGATTTCTATAGAGCGTGTCAATCCTTTCCACCGTAGCACGCTGGAAGTCTTTCAGTATAGCGAGGTTTTTTGCCTCAACTTCTTGAATCTGTGTATCTATAGTGCTCATTTCAGTTTCAATGTTTTTGTAAAGGTGTCATACATTTGGATGAATTCATCTGGGATAATTTCACTATCCGCAATTCGATCAATAATTTGACGGATTTCTTTCAGGCGTTCCGGCTCGTTGTATGCAACCTTAAGCATCTTTTCATAAATAGCAGGCAGACCGCCTTCATTTGACCGCAGGTCTTTATCTCTTTCTGATGTTGTTACTGCCTCCATTTCAAGTGCGCTTAGGACATAGTCATCCCCGAGGATAAATGCAAGGTAATCTACAAATGCCCTCTTGTCCTTCAAGATACTCCTAACCACCATGTCGTCACGCCCTATGGGCATTTCTGTAGGAATCAGCATCATTCGGGTAAAACTCTCAGTTTCGCCTTTGACTGTGACTCTATACAATTCTGTTAATTCAAGAGCGCTGAGACCATCAAATATCACCTCTTCTGATAATGGCTGTGTCCTAACAGTTCTGGCGGGAGCAATATCCACATTGGGAAATCCATTGCGTGGACAAGTAAACTTGACAGAGACCTTATAATCATCCCCTGAAGGTTCAACAATAGCCTTAGCCCTTAAACGACAGATAGTTTTAATCACTCTTTCCAGGGCATCCTTTTCATCTTTCTCTGGTTCTTTATTGTTAACTGCACTAAGGTCTTTTTCTTCGAAAGGATTCCATTTCTCATCAGGTCCAAACAAATCTGACTCCATCTGGTCGATGTTCAGATAATAACGATAGGCAGACAACTTAAGTAGCATTTCAACATTTCTGTGAAGTCCATTTTCTGAGGCGTTCATTGACCCTAGATATAAGGTGGAACTGGAGTCCTTTGACATCAGATAAATCTTGGCGTGAATATCCTGTTGCTGAACCTCTGTTGGCTCATCGTCAGACACAATCTCTTCTCCTTCGACAACAGTATCTTTCATCGCAAATACTTTGAAGGATTTCAATTTACCGGCAATCTTATAGAGTTCTGAAGTTCGAGTAATTAAATGGCGATTGTTGATTTTGAGTTTCTTCCGCTGGTCAAATGACTGCAACACACCACTGGAAACAAATGGCGACATAACGAGCAAATCGTGGAAAGTATTCGTCATCAGCGGGTCTTTGTCAATATCTACAGTTCCAATACCAAGTGGAATTATTTCAAAGTCGAGGAAACGTTTATCTTCGAGGCTGAACTTAACATGGGGGAGGTCTTGAATCAGTGCATTCAGTACTCTTCTCTTTTCCGTCTTCAAAGAGACTCCATCCAAAGCTTTGTATTTCAAGTACTCCAAAAAATCAACTATAGGATAAGATGACTTATGATGGCCACCTGTCAACTTCCCATCCAAACTTACCGCCACATCCCAGCTACGGTCAAACGTAAGATTCCGGCTCAAAACAATGAAACGGAAATGCTGATTCCCTTCAGCATCTTCATATTGAAGAGTCCAGGTTTTGGGATGAAAAGAAGGTATGCCTTTACCTTCAATTGCCTTCAACTTGACAGGAACAATCATCTTGTCGAGCATTAGCATTAGTGGAGATTTCTCCGGAGGCATCGCTTTAATCTGACCTGCTTCACAGAATATCAGCAACTTCTCTGAGAGTCCTTGGAGAGACTTTAGTATAGCAAATGGATTCTTAGTAAGAGTACTATCCGTGTTTTCTTGAATGCCCAATGCTATGCATACAGACATGAGTGTCTCAAGGTCAAGCGAATATGTTGTTCCTACAGCTCTTACCAATGTATAACCAACGGGGGGCATTAAAAGCTGTCCATAATTCAACCTATCTTCTTTGGGCTTAAACATGGCAACCTCCTTTCCTTATATCCATAATAAGTCTACGAGCATCTGTGAATCGATAATCCAGTTTATAGCCACCTATCCACTTGTCTTCTGGATACTTGCTTTTGTTCTTCAATTTAGCACGCGCCCCTTTTATCCGAACCTCCTGTTTAAAAATTTCGTGGTCAGCAACATTCCATTCCCCTATAATGACTGCGTTTCTAAACCTGTCGAGGAAATTTCTAAGATCTTTATTATGAAGATGAAGACTGGCAAAAATGGCATCAAGATCAACGCTATTTGCATAGTTTGAAGCACAATCCTTTACATCATCCCAGAGGCTTCGTGCAGTATCGTTTCTTCCGTCTGATAACATCATATTGTAACGAATCTGGGCAAGGGAAATGAAATCATTGAAACGGTCAGCTAACTCCATCATACTGGCATTATCTTCATCAAGTTTCGATTTAAGGTCACTTGAAAAGGATGAGAAATCGACGTATTTTTCAATGTCAATATCCTCACGAATGACAAAAGCAAAAATAGACTTTGGATTTGATGTTTTAATTTTTGTTGCAAGATAATCAGCTTCATTGGGAGTCAGATTAATGGATAATTCATGCTTCCAATTCTTAACATACGGCAGATGCCAGAAATTCCGAAAGAGAAAGTCTCCGGCATCAACATCATCTTTATTATTTTCCTCAGCGTCTTCTTTACGGTTTCCCAGTGCAGAAGCTTTCTTTTCTTCACGTAGCTTAATGGCTAAACGAAAGTATTCAGAAATGGAAATATTCTGGAGAATTCCTGCATTAAAGATACCCAAAGTGCGAAGACCGTTCCAATAAATGGTAGAGGGTGTCCGGACAACCCATTTTGGAAGGACTGTCGCCCCAATAATTCCCTGTTCATCACAGTTTTTCTTCAAGATAGCAGCAGACTCCTTCTCTATTTCGTCCAAACGGCGCATGGCTTGTTGGACTGAGGTAACATGAGAATCAGACACGGTATCCATCATTGCATAAGGAATAATGAAGAAATATTTCGCACGAGTTTGGATAGTAGAGGTCCCCGGGAAGAAAAAATTCGCAAACCCATCACGAATTATACCGATTCCAAGTTCATCTACTGCACCTTGTTCATGAAACAGGCGCAGCACATCCATCGTTTTCTTTCGATCACTATCCGAAAAATCTATCCAACCAATATTCATAGTTGTTCTTATTCCTTCTCTCAGTTATTTTCTTATTTTAGTTATTATCTTTAATTTATATAGGACTGTTATTATCGGCTTATTACATTTTCAGATGCTCATACAACATCAATTTCAACACCTCGCCATATCCAAATTCGAGCTGAAACTTCTGGCGGTTGAAGCATGGGGTGTTTCGGCAGTCTCGCGGTTCCCTCCCTTCTCAGCAAGCACCACTTTCAGCCGGTTTAAGTCATTACAGTCCATGTTATACGTTATTACATAATACTAAATACAAAAATAGCAATTTTTTAGTAGAAATCATTTTGTTTTGCTAAAAATATGAGCACAGAGGCAATAATATTTGTCTTTTAACAAATCTTCGCTTCAAATTATCAATACCATCATTATGCCATAACACAATTGACGTGTCTTTTATGAAGCAAATTTTATAGTCGTAAAATTTACAGCCATAAAATTTCATAAAGAGGTCCTATGAAGATGTACTCATCGATTGTTAATCGGCAAAATTGCAGGTATCTAAAGAAAAATGCCCCCAAAAGATTAGTTTTTACAGATTATCTAATAAATTGTTTGTTATATTAAACATTTTTATTTGTCTTTGCATCCGATAAAATACAATTATGGGAAAGAATACATTTGGTAAAACGATGCCAAGGGCATTGAGCCAGAACCTGAAGATTATGGGTGAACAAATCATGTTGGCCCGCAAGCGTAGGCATTTGTCTATGCAGGACATTGCAGACAGGGCAACGGTGACACGTCTGACTGTCTCAAAGGTGGAACATGGCGACCCAACGGTTTCCATGGGCATCTATGCACGTGTACTCTTTGCACTTAATCTGGAAAAAGACATTAGCCTGCTGGCTGCTGACGACGCTCTTGGCAGACAGCTTCAGGATGCAGAATTGCTGAGGAAATGAACTATAGTGCAAGCCGAGAGCAGAAGAGTTTACTCTTATGCCGAGGCGCCGCCTATGGTCTATCGGATAAAGACGATGAAAAGAATTATAGTTTACGCAGATTTTGACTTCCTAACCTCTCCCGAAGAGATAGGAACATTAGGCTACGAACATGTTCATGGCAAAGAGCATTTTGTCTTTGAGTATTCGCACCAGTGGCTGAAACAGCATGGCGGCATTCTGTTGAGCGGTGACCTGATGAATGTCACTTCGTTGCAGCATCCTCGTGGTAATGATAATGTATTTGGCTTCGTCAAGGATTCCTTCCCTGATTGCTGGGGGCGTTTATTGCTTGACCGCAGAGAGCGACTGACTGCCCAACAGGAAGCTCGGCCGAAACGCACGCTCACTAATTACGATTATCTCATAGGGATTGAAGACTTTACGCGCATGGGTGGCATACGTTACAAAGAGGAAGAAAGTGATGACTACATCAACGCGAGTGCAAAACACCTTGTTCCCCCGATTGAAAGTCTTCGTGCCCTGTGCGATGCTTGTCATGAGATTGAGTTGGCAGAGGAGCGCTATGAATTGCCGGAACAACGCTGGCTCGACCAGTTGATTGACCCAGGAACTTCACTTGGCGGCGCTCGCCCCAAGGCCAACGTGGTTGATACAGACGGAAAACTGTACGTGGCAAAGTTCCCATCAAAAAAGGATTTGGAGAATACTGAGCTTATTGAGCACTTCCCGCAAGACTTGAAGAATGCTTACGAACTGGGCAAACGGCTGGTTGCAAAATGTCGTAATTATTAATAAATCATTGTTTGATGTCTATCCCAGCCCGATGTGCCTGGCGCATCTGCTGGTCTCTTGGTATGTTATACAGTCTTCCATCCTTGCGGAATGTGGCTCCTGTCTGCTTGAAATGAAATGGCACATCAGCCTTGATGCATTGTTCACGGATGTTTAGCACCCAGTCATAGTCACAGATGCGAGCATCGCGTCCAGACTCACCGCCGACGGTTACTTGCTCGATACAGGAGCTAAGCTCATCATGGAAGTCGATGGATTCCAACAAAGGTTCGCAGATAATTTCCTTGTGCCGGATGGGCAGTTCCTTAAAAATTGGCAGACGCTCATCTGTGCGTCGCTGGTTCTCCATCGTACAACAGATGGTCACGTTCTCGTAGCCCATTCCCCAATCCCCTGGCAGACATTGAACGATACGCTCTGGTCGCTTCGTAACCATATAGAAATGCAGGTCAAACCGTCTTTTTATCATCAGCCATGCATCTTCTCGCCATTCGTCCGCTTCCTCAATGAAGAAATCAGAGGTGAAGCACGTCCACATGAGCGTTCCAGATGGAACCTTCCAGTTACCCTGTCGGTCGCGGCGTATGGGAAGATTGAACGTAGAGGTCTTCGCCACGACATTGGAGTCCTTCTCAAACTCAGCATCGCGCCTGAACACATAGCAATGCTGGCAGCCCTCGCTCTTCCGGTGGCATCCGTGCCATAGGTTGAATTTCATTCCACCTTTTCTCGCCATGGCAGAATTGAAGCGAGCTTCATTCTGCTCATCTGGCTTATCAAAAACGTTCCACATCTCACTCATCAATAACTTCTATATAGAAACTAAAAGGACGGAAGCCGTCATTACAACTAATCATGGCACTCATGGGGTTCTTCATCCAACCGTCAAAGAAGTTGCCTTCGCCCCGGGCAAGCTTTTCCACAAACTCGCGCATGGAATACCAAGCCGACGGACACATGCCTTCAGGACACTCGCCATCAACGGAAATCCATTGCTGACCCTCTTGTACATCGCAGGCGTGCTCGATGGGGTTCTCATACTTCACCATCAAGTCCTCATAGACTGTCTGGCGTAAAGCTGTTATACGCACCTTGTTCATTGTTATTAGTCTGATTGCTAAGTTAGCGTTGGCTGAAATGAAAAACTTTAGGACTGCTTTTCAACGGTTTCCAAAGCGTCCTTGAATGGTTTCAAGTCGAAATAGAGCAGACGGGTGTCATCGTTGATGTCCGTCTCTGTGAAGAATTTGAAGCCTCCCTTGTTCTCATAGAACGAGACGGCATCGGCGTAGGCATCTACGGTAAGGAAACGGCAGCCAGAGCGATTGCCGAAAGCAAAAAGAGCCTTGACATACTGCAGAATCTGTTCGCCTATGCCTTGGTGAGCATAGTTCTCACTGACTGCGAGACGACCAATCTTGACGGCAGGATAATGATTGCGCTGCTTCACGTAGGGAATCTTCCTGTTGATGCGGTTACGCGTTTTCTTGTCGTCCTCCTCAAACTTTATCGTATCGTTGAGCAGGGAGAAATAGGCCACGATGTCGCCGGTCTTGGGATTCTGCAAGAGATAAGTGACAGCCAGCAGCTGCTCCTGATAGTCCTTGGCCTCCTGCATAAGAAATTCGTTCAAGTCGCCGTCTTTGCTCTTGAACTCTGGGATGACCGTGGTCTTGGTCAGAATGCTCAGTGCCAGTTCTTCAATGTTTATCATCAGAGGACAAAGGTGGTTATGCGCTTGAACTTCTCGTATGTTTCCCTTGCCTTGGTGACTTCTTCGGCTGACACTGGTGTAGGGTGCTCAAGGTTATACTTGAAGCGCTCCACGTCTTTCCCCTTCAATACGGGGGTCTCTTTGATTGGTCTTGCCATGATAAGTACATATTTGAGTGAAACTTCGGTGCAAAGATACGAAAAGTTTGTGAATTACGAGCGATTTGAGGGTGAGAAGTGATGAAAGGCCCGCCGATAAGTCATGAATTTTGTTCGCTAAATTGGAATTTGCATGTCCGATTTCTGGCATCGCCTCGGCATAGCTCAAACAAGTTTGGCTCTGCTCTCGGCTCGCACATAAATTGGAATTTATCCGATTGATGTTATCGCTCTTTGATAGAAGTATTATTGTCCTGGAACAGGGATAACACCAAGTTGAATCAGAAGCGAGAACATATCTGGTAAACCGTGCTCACGAATAATCTTGCCGTCCTTGAACTCGTAGATGTTCATGGCCGTGACACAGATTTTCTTGCCTGTGGCCGGCATGCCCATCAGCGGCTGTGTCTGTGTACCAGTCATTGTGTAGCGTACCAGAATCTTGTCACCCTCGGAAATGGTTTCCTCGATCTTCCACTGAATGTCAGGCATGGCACCACGCATCATGGCCAGAACCCCCATATAACTCTCAAAACCCTTCATAGGCTCTGGTGAGGTAGGAGCGTAGAATATGACGTCATCACTGATAATCGGTTTGCCGATTGCTGCGTCACCAGTGTTGATAAACTGTAAGAACTGTTCAATGAGTTGTTTGTTTGTCTTCATATCTCTATTACTGTTTTAATAATTGTTAGAGGTGAAATGCTTGATTTCAAAGAATTCCGATTTAGTTGTCTTCAAAGGTTCGAAGTCGCTATGCTATTTCTTTATCTTATCCTTGAGCCAACGGCAGAGATAATCCACCTGTCCCTTGGTATTGCCCATAAAGACGGCACATTCCTTGTGCCCCTCGAACTGCGGGGAAACGCCGTCCATTGCGCTGAGGGCTGAAACGGTAATGAGTTCGCGTTCGGCTGGAGTGAATTGGTCGCAAGCGAATATATCACCAAAAAGGTGAGACTTCATATAATAGTCGGCCTGTGGACAAAAAGTGTAGTCCCATGGTGTGCCGCCCTCATCACGGGTTTGCATCTCCGTTCCGAATTGCAATGCCTGTTTAGCATTATCCCAAATAGCTGGACGCCGGAAGGGTTGTCCTTCATTATCTATTACCCCAACACACTCACGCTCTTTGAGCACATGCTCTAGTGTGTGTAGTGCATTCAGCGAACGGGGAAATCCTGTATAGGCATAAAGTCCGGCGAAGGCGTCCTTCATCTGGTTTACACTTACGCCGCCGTCGAGTGCCTCACGAATCGCATGGTCGAGCTGACGCAAATCTCCTTTTGCTTCTAATGCTGCGCAGCAGCAAAGCAAGAGCATCCGCTGAGAAATTTTTTCTTCTATCATATAAATTCCTATTTAACTGTCTATGTAATTAACTTTCGCCGATTTCTTTATCTTAATATTCTATGACTACTATCTGCTACAGATTTTTGAATATCATATAAAAGTCCCTGCGTCCCATCATCGCTACATGGTGCCACATATTCTTCGTTAATATAGCACAAAGGTACAAAAATATCCGGACAACAGCTGATGCCAAGACCAGAAAACACGCTTTTCAAAGAACAATTAACGACTATAGAAGCCTTTTCAACTATTCTGGATTACAAAGTTAACTGTTTTTCTTGTAGCTCTGCACAGCCCAACATCCCATTAGAGTTCCGATACCTGCAAGAGCTAAGACCTGATGGGCTGTTTCGTGTAAGCCGCCTCCGCGGATGAAGATGGTACGGATGGCATCGATAAAGTAATGCATGGGATTAATATAGGTGGTAAGGTATGCCCACTGGGGCATGGAACGCGTTGGTGTGAAAAGTCCCGAGAGCAGCATGATGCTCACCACAAAGAACCACATCACGAACATGGCTTGCTGCATGGTGTCGGAATAGTTGGACACGATAAGTCCGAATGATGAGAAAAACAGTGCCAGAAGCATGGCAAGCACATAGATGAGCCACACTGGTCCTGCAGGCGTAATGTCATAAACGAGCCACGCCAACAGCAAGCACACAGTGATGACAAACAGGGCGATGAGCCAGTAAGGGATGAGTTTGGCGAGGATGAACAACCACTTGGAGACAGGCGTGACGTTTATCTGTTCGATAGTGCCAGTCTCTTTCTCGCCAACGATGTTGAGTGTGGGAAGGAAACCCGTCATCAGCATCATCACAATGGCAAAAAGCGCAGGAATCATGAAGAGTTTGTAGTTCTGACCTTTGTTATATAAGGTGAGGGGTGAGAGGTCAGAGGTCTGGGGTGAGAGGTCAGAGGTGACTATCCGGCTAAGATAGGCAGACCCCATCGAGCCCTTGGTGCCATTAACGGCATTGGCGGCAATGAGGTATTTGCCATCACGAATCTCGAGGATGACATCGGCACGCCCATTCTCAATATCATTCATTGCCTCGGCATAGTTATTCTTCTGTCCGCCAAAAATAAAGTAGTTCGAAGCCGCAACCTGCCGTACCAATCGCTGTGACTCCACGGTATGGTCAATGTCAACCACATCTACCACTATATTCTTAACTTCCATCTGCATTACCCACGGCATTACACACATGATGACTATGGGAAACACTATGATAAGCCTGGGCAGAAACGCATTACGACGTATCTGAAGGAACTCCTTCTGTATGAGATATTTGAGCATAATTGATTATTGAACATTATTATTCCATGCGCTGCTTAAACTTCTTCAGAGCAACGGTAAGCAACACCACCGTCATACATGCCAGCACAGTTACCTCGCGCGTCACCTCACTTATGCCCACCCCCATAATCATAAGTTTACGCATAGCCTCGATATAGTAACGTGGTGGCATAACAGCTGCCAACCACCGTAGCACTTTCGGCATCGACTCTACAGGAAACAGCATGCCCGACAGCATCACCACAGGCATCAGCAGAACCATTGCCGACAACAGCAGTGCCACGAGTTGCGTTTGTGCTACGTTGGAGATAAGTAGTCCTAACGAAAGTGCCAACAATATATAGAGGGTACTCACTGCCAAAATCCAGAACAACGAACCTGCTATGGGCACTTCCAATACATAACGCGCCATAAATAGAATGGTGATGAGGATGCCAAATGCGAGTATCAGATATGGCACCGCCTTTGCTATGATAACCATCAGGGGCTTGACGGGTGATACCAACAGAACCTCCATCGTACCTTTCTCTTTCTCGCGAACAATAGATATTGACGTCATCATAGCACAGATGAGCATCAGCAGCATGCCCATAATGGCAGGCACAAAGTTGTAAGCCGACCTCATCTGGGGATTGTAGAGGAGCCTCACCCCCAGCCCCTCTCCAAAGGGCGAGGAGAGTGAATAGTGTTTGCCGTCAACTGGCTGAGACAGTATGCTTTGGGCGTAGGTAGTCCATTGCTGAGCCATATTGGGGTCGCTACCGTCAACCATGATTTGCCACTGAAGGTTACTACTCCCCTCGCCCTTTGGAGAGGGGCTGGGGGTGAGGCTCATATCAGCCTTTTGACTGCGAATGAGTTGTTCGGCCTCCTGTGGGGTGTTCACTGTTTGGGTGATGATAAAATATTCCGATTGGGACAGTCGCTCTACTGCCTGCCGAATACGGGGTGACATCTGCGATGTTACCACCGCCGTGCGCACATTCTTCACATCGGTGGTGATGGCAAAGCCGAAAAGCAGCATCATCACCACAGGCATGCCGAAGAGTATCAACATCGTACGCTTGTCACGCAGAATATGCTTGGTTTCCTTGATTACAAATGCTATAAACTGTTTCATGCACTTAGTCGCTTGTACGTTTGGCCTGGCGAGCCAGATAGGTAAACACATGATCCATATCAGGCTGGTGGAAACGCTGTTTCAGTTCATCGGGCGTACCAAGTGCACTGATTTTGCCGTCCACCATAATAGAGATGCGGTCACAATATTCTGCCTCGTCCATGTAGTGTGTGGTTACAAAAACGGTGATGCCCCGATGTGCAGCGTCGTAGATGAGTTCCCAAAACTGGCGACGCGTAGCAGGATCTACCCCTCCTGTTGGTTCGTCAAGAAACACTACACCTGGGTCGTGGAAAATCGAGACGGAGAAGGCCAGCTTCTGCTTCCAGCCTAAGGGCAGCGTCCCCACCAGACTGTCTTTGTGGTCTTCAAACTTCAACAGCCTCAGGACCTCGTTCATCTTGCGTTCTACCTCGGCGGTTTTCATTCCATAGATACCGGCAAAAAGACGGATATTCTCAGCTACGGTGAGGTCTTCATAGAGCGAGAATCGCTGCGACATATAGCCTATGTGCTTCTTGATTTGTTCATACTCCGTACGGATGTCGTAGCCCACCACCCTACCCGTTCCACTGGTGGGTTGGTTCAGACCTGTCAGCATGTGCATTGCAGTCGTTTTGCCAGCACCATTAGCACCTAAGAAGCCAAAAATCTCTCCTCTCTTAACACTGAACGATATGTCGTCAACGGCATGGAACGAACCAAAGGCCTTTACCAGATGTTCCACCTCGATAACATTTTCAGCCTCTTCACTTTTCACTTTAAAATCTTCACTTTTATTAATGCCTGGCGGATTGAATATGCTGGCAAACTGGGTAAGGATATCATCAGGAGAGCCAATGCCGCGAATCTTTCCTTGGTCAAGAAAAGCTACGCGCTCGCAACAACGCACCTCATTGAGATAAGGCGTTGAAGCCACAATGGTTATGCCTTGTTCCTTCAGCATGAGTAGCATTTCCCATAACTCCCTGCGGCTCACGGGGTCAACGCCCGTAGTGGGTTCGTCGAGCAAGAGCACGCAGGGTTGGTGTACCAATGCGCACGAGAGCGCCAGCTTCTGCTTCATACCACCCGAGAGGGCACCCGCCTTACGGTCTTTGAAGCGTTCTATCTGCGAGTAGATAGCCTTGATAGAATCGTAGCCTTCATCAACGGTAGTACCGAAAAGGGTAGCAAAGAAATTTAGGTTCTCCTCGATAGTGAGGTCCTGGTAGAGCGAGAACTTTCCAGGCATATAGCCCACACGACTGCGCACATCGCGCATCTGCCTAACCACATCATATCCTTCTACTGTCGCCGTACCTGTATCGGGCAGCAACAGCGAACAGAGGATGCGAAACATCGATGTCTTGCCAGCGCCATCGGGACCTATCAGTCCGAAGACCTCGCCCTTACCGACAGAGAACGACACATGACAGAGTGCCTGCACTGGAGCCTCACCCCCAGCCCCTCTCCGAAGGGCGAGGGGTGTAGTTACTTTTTTACCGTAACTTTTGCTGACGTTTTTTACAATGATTGCTTCATTCATCGCTATCTATTTTCGAGGGAATTGTCTATTTATTCCCCTCGCCCTTTGGAGAGGGGTTGGGGGTGAGCCCTTTCACTTCCCCATACATACCGATCTTCACGAATCCGTCATTTTTGACAGCCACCTTGACGGCATACACCAGGTCGGCACGTTCGTCGTCTGTGAGAATGGTCTTGGGTGTAAACTCAGAGCGAGAGGATATCCAACTGACAGTACCAGCATATTCCTTGCGCTTACCGTTACCATAGTCGGCAAATACTTTTACTTGCTGACCAATCTTAATATTCTGCAACTGAGCAGAAGAAACGTATGCACGCAGGTGCATCGACTCGATATCAGCGATCTTAAACAATGGTTTACCCACGCTTACAAACTCGCCCCGCTCCACATATTTTTCAAGCACAGTACCCTTTGTGGGTGTGATGATGTGACACTGGCGCAGCATATCTTGCAACTGGGCTTTCTGAACCTCGGCAGCTGCCGTCTGTTTGTCAAGGGCTTGCGTGCTGGTGGTCAACGATGATATCTGCGCATCCAACTGCTTCTGTAACACCTTCACCAGATTAGCGGCATCATCGAGCATTTTCGAGGGAGCTGCCCCATCGGCTACCAGTTCGCGGTAGCGCTGCTCGTCTTGCCGGGCCTTAGCCAATTGCTGACGTGTGGCGGCTATCTGCCGTTCCATGTCAGGTTTCTGACTCTGATACACTGCCTTGGTTGCATCCATCTGCTGAATCTTCAACCAAATCTGCGTAGTGTCTATGAGTCCCACTTGGCGAACAGACTCAATCTTGTCGCCTTCGTTCACGTCGAGCGACAACAATGCCCCGCTCTGTTCGGCAAATACGGTTATTTCGGTAGCCTCGAACGTACCTGTAGCATCGTAGTCCTTCTCATTTCCTCCACAGGCTGTCATCATTAGTGCCATACTTGCCAATAAAAACATCTTTTGCATAACCTTAATTATTTGTCGTGTATTTGTTATCATATATTTCCTTCAGCATCTCTATCTCGTGTACCGACTGTTGTACGCAGGCTGCATTCTCTTGATTTATCTCGCGCACCAAGTCGTTCACATCGATAATGCCGTGTGCCAGTTTCGACTCTGCCGCTTTTCTAACAGACCGACGTAACGAGATAATCTCCCCGTCGTGAGCCATCAGCTTTTTGTATCGCTCTATGTTCTCGTGCTGTTGAATCTGTTCAAGGTTGTTATTGAAGAGGAAAACCTCACGTCTGTTCTCAGTCATATCACGCTGCAATTGCAGTTTTGCCTTGTCGTTCTTGCGGGTATAGAGGGCACCGATATTCCATGTTACGCGTGCACCGATGATACCGTTCAGGCTCCATTTGTGGCGCATCATATCCTCAAACATATTCAAACCCGGATATCCATAGTAACCCTGAGCAAACACTCCCACCTTCGGCATCAATGCAGCATTCAGAGCCTTCTCCCGAGCATCCAGGACCCCCTTTTGCACATCCAGTGCCTTCAGTTCTGGTCTCTGGTTTTCAGTCGTCACATTTTCACGATTGACCTTCACCTGCGGTTTTTGTAGGTTTTTTATCTCCATACCGCAGAATGTGCTCAACATCCTTTGTAGCATCAGCTTTTGCGATGCCAGCTCTGTGGCTTTTTGCTCTGCATTCAGTCGCTCTGCCTTTACATTCTGCAGGTCGCTCTCGGCTGCTGTACCATGCTTCGTCATCGACTCCAGTTTGCTTTCGTTGCCTGCCAGCAATTGCTGCAAGTCGCTGTTCAACTTTATCTGTTCATCAAGCAGCAACAGCCCAAAATACATCTCGTTAACGCGCTTGCGGACATTATAAATATCCACTTCGTTTTGTGCCGACTGAACTTTTCCCTGTTCACGGGCGATGCGTTTCTGACTGCCTATAACGCCACCGTCGTAGATAGTCTGCTGCACTTCGATACCCACACGGTACTGGTCTTTCTTCAGTCCCTTCATGTCAAAACCCATACCACTCATCATCGTTTTCATCTCAGAGGGCCATGCCGTCACATCGCTCTGATATGTAGCCTGAGCATGTGCCGACACCTGCGGCAGCCAGTCCTTTTGGATGTTGTCCGTCGTCAGCCGGGTGGTCTTCTCGATGAGTCCGTACTGCTGTATCAGCGGATAATTTTTCTCTGCTGCCTGCTGACACTCTTCCAGCGTTTGTCCCTGTGCCAGCACCGGCAGCATCATCAGACCTAATACTAATTTCTTCATATCTTTCTTGCCATTGAATTCTGGGTACAAAAATACATCGTTATTTTCATTTATGCCTTATCCGCAGGAACATAAAAATGTTCTTTTTGTTCGTTTTAATATAAAATCAGAACATTGTTTCACAGAAAGTAATTATCTTTGCCAACAAAAACGGAGTATTTATGAACAGGCAACCACAACTTATGGATGTCACCCGAATGCATGATATCCTCGCACCACACCTCTCGCAAATCCGGGAGCATGTCTTTCTGAATAGCGAACTGGCAATAATTCGCGATGACCACACGGTGTTCGGCCTGCTGCTACGACAAAAACCACCTTTCACTATCAACGACCATCGTCTGGGCATCATCATAAGTGGCGAGATTGAAATATACATAAACCTGCAAGAACGCCACCTCAGGAGTGGCACACTCGTCTATATCGGTCCGGGCTCCATCATTCATCCCAAGTGCCTGTCGCCCGATTTTCGAATCTCCGGCATTGGACTCTTTGCCAACTTCCCCATGCCCTTTACTCTGGGGCAGATGCCATCGGCCTTCAACGGTCAGGTGCGCGACTTCCAGTTGCCCGTCCATGAAGAGGATATCGCTACTGCCCGACATATTCTGGACACCATCTGGCAAACGGTTCATACCGCCGAAGATTATCATCGTCCCACCGTCACTGCCCTTGTTGCAGCCCAAATGCACCACTACGACCATCTGTTCAGTCTGCAGGCCGACCGACTGGCCAATAATCGTTTGCGCGAGCAGACCATCTTCGACCGCTTTCTCCAACTGGTCACACAGCATTGTGCCGAGCATCACCAGATAGGCTATTATGCCGAACGCATGTGCCTCACAGAGCGATACCTGAGCACCACCATCCGCCAAACCAGCGGTGCCACAGCCAAAGACTGGATAGACCGTGCCCTCATCACCCGCATCAAAATAGAGCTACGCCACACAGACAAGTCTGTGGCGCAGATAGCCGAGGAGATGCACTTTGCCAATCCTTCGTTCTTCTCAAAATACTTCCGTCGTCTCACAGGTATGCCCCCTAACGAGTATAAGTCAAATAGTTGATACCCCATTTTGTTATCCAAAAGAGAAAGATGAATTCTTCGGTGTAATTGGGAAAGGCACAGTTTAGTCTCATATTATCCTACTTTCGGAAATAGAATTTTCTCGCGCGCGCGTGAGCGCACTGCAAAGTTTTATTTTTGATTTTTTCCTCATTTCCTCATTTTGTGAGCTGAAAAGCCGATAAACAAAGGCTTTGTGAGGTGTGAGGAAATCATGAGGAAATGAGTTAATATTTCTTAAAACGCAGTTTTCCCTTCAAAAAAGGGAGTAAAATGGGAAAAAAGTGAGACGAAAAAAGAAAGTAAATACTCCCATACCAATGTCATTAGGCATTAAGCATTATGAATGATGAGTGAAGTAAAGTCGAGTCAACGTGAAGTAAAATTAAGTTTAACCAGGGTCAACCCTTACCGTGAGTAAGACTCTAAGTAGTCAACTAAAATCGTTAAACTACGGAGTTTGCCTGTCCGAAGGGGGGCCGGACACTTTGTCCGGATGGGGTCGGACACTCTGTCCCGATGGCCCGGACACTCCGTCCGGATGCCCCGGAAAAACTGTCCCGATGACCTGTTCAAGCTGTCCCGATGACCTGTTCAAAGTGTCCCGATGACCTGTTCAAAGTTTCCCGCATAAATATGTAATAATCCGCGATGCTTAGATGATGTAACACAAAGAATTGCAAAAGATGTAATTAATCAAATCTTGGCTGCAGGCTCAGGCGGTATTCGCTGGGCGACATGCCCAAATGCTTGGTGCAGTAGCGGCTGAAGTATGACAGCGATGTGAAATGCATGCGGTTGGCTATCTGAGTGAGTGACAGGCGTTCATCATTCAGATAGTCTTTTAACATAGGTATGGTATGACGGTCGATGTATGAGGTTACACTATGTCCCGTCACGCGTTTAATGGTGGCCGAGAGATATTTGGGCGATACGTTCAGACGCTCGGCATAGTAGCTCACATCACGCTCCGTTCGGCTGATGCCTGTAGCCAGCAGTGCCATTAGTTGTTTCACAATGTAGGCTGTGCGGTCGGTATGGGTGTCTGTTGCATCTCGTTGGGCATGGGCCTCGAAGATGTCGTACATCATCGTCAGGCAGAGACTACCCATCAGTTCACGATGGAACTGCAAATGGCGGTCGCCCATACGGTCACGAAGACGATGGAAGTCGTCCAGCAGATGCTTTGCCTGCTCGTCGGTGAGCCTGATGACAGGGTCCTGATTGAGCGATATGCTGCCACCGATGCTGTAGTTGTTCGATGGCAACAGGTTCTGCAGGAACTTATAATCGGCGGCAAACCATTCCACCTGCATGTCGTCGTGCGCCGCAATGTTCCTAACCCTGTCGGGCATGGGTATCACCACGAGGTCGTTCTTGACTATGTGATAGCAGTGCTCATTGAAAACAAAGCTGCCCTCTCCCTCAAGGCACAGCAGGTGCATGCAGGTGTGGCTCAACTCACGGGAATTCATCCCGTAGAAGTCTGTAGAATATTGAAAATCAGTACTCATATCTTGCTTTTTGCTGCAAAAATATACTTTATTTTATAAGTAAACGAACAATTTGTGCAAAAAGTGAAAATTGTGACGCAATTTATGAAAGTAAAGAACCAGAAAAACGTCGTATCTTTGCAGTCGAAAATGAATCGACTGCGAAGATGCTCACGCTCGGCCATTGATGCAAGCATCATGGCTCTCGCTAAATCGCATCATTGCACCGTGAAACTTAAAAACGATAAGATAATGGATTTCAGAATGCAAGACCGCATGGAGTTGAAGGCATTAGTAGATTTCTATGCAACAGAGAGTGACAAGAACAACCAGGACTGCTACGTTGAGATTTTCCGTCCTGACATCAAACTGAACGTGTATTTCGATGGTAAGCTGGGCATGACAGCAAACGACGTGCAAGACATGATCCGTCAGTACAAGGCTTTCGGTGCCGCTAAGGTGTCTTTCCACATGAACGGTCAGCAGAGTGTGGATTTCATTGACGAGACTCAT
>Ga0247611_10003508_pt1 | contig 23156 bp, 20 predicted proteins | sample 177DNAGHGhighgp2_FD_192422 | JGI IMG/M metagenome (GOLD analysis project Ga0247611, IMG submission 192422) | Sheep rumen microbial communities from Palmerston North, Manawatu-Wanganui, New Zealand - 1770 DNA GHGhigh gp2 | ecosystem: Host-associated > Mammals > Digestive system > Stomach > Rumen... | reverse complement strand
AAATATTGTTGAATATGCAGAAGATGTTCTTCAAATGATAAATATCTTATTAGAAGATAACAAACAAAGACAAGCTTTGTTTGAAAAAATATTATAATTACATAATAAAAATCAAGGGTCTAGATGAACTCACTTCGTTCGCCCTTGATTTTTCGTTTTTTATTTGATGTCTCCAAAATGGGGTTCACATCAATAATTAGTCGTTTTTTTCTATATACTTTCCTTGATAAGAATCACGCCTAACAAGTTCCTTATCAATCTCATTTAAAACACAAAACTTCTTCAATAACCAAGAAGGTTCAATCAAATCCTCTTTTTTAGGATCCCCAGTAATACGATTAATAACAATCTCAGGTCTTAATAACTCCAATTGATCACAAACAATACTAACATACTCATCACGAGTTAAAACATGAAATGGTTTAACTTCATACATTCTAGCCAAATCAGTATTACGAACAATATGAAGCATATGAATCTTAACACCTTGAATATCAAGATTATTAATGTGCCTAACAGTATCAAGCATCATATCACGAGTCTCATATGGAAGACCATTAATAATATGAACAACAACATTAATATTTCTTTCCCTCAACTTTTTAACCATACCATCAAAACAAGCAAGAGTATGACACCTATTAATAAGCTTACTAGTAGACTCATGAATACTTTGTAAACCCAACTCAACAGTTAAAAAAGTACGACTATTTAATTCAGTCAAATAATCTAAACACTCGTCACTAATAGAATCAGGGCGAGTAGCTATAGATAGACCAACAACATCAGGAAGAGCCAAAACAGCTTCATACTTTTCCCTTAAAATAGAAACATCAGCATATGTATTAGTCCTAGCCTGGAAATAAGCAATATACTTGCCAGACCATTTTCTATTCATAATACACTTTATATCATTAAACTGCTTAATCAAATCATCGCACGACCTACCAGCAAACTCACCACTACCAAGAGGAGAACAATAAATACATCCACGAGTACCTAGCGTGCCATCAACATTAGGACAACTAAAACCACCATTTAAACTAACCTTAAAAACCTTACAACCGAATTTATGCTTATAAAAATAATCAAGAGTATGATATCTCTTATTAGAATCACTATATAAAAACATAAACAAAAAGAAAAAGATTAAATTAATCTCATTTCATTCTCAGTAAAAAATGGTTTGTTCTTATTAATCCTATCATAAAATAAAATACCATCTAAGTGATCAATTTCATGTTGAAAAGCAATAGACAAATCCTCGCGAGCACGAACCCTTATCTTATTACCATCCTCATCATAACCCTCAACAGTAACACGAGCATGCCTTGGAACATGTCCCTCAACCTCACGATTAACAGAAAGACAACCTTCACCAGCCTCAGCAGCAATCATCTCCTCGGAACTACTAACAATCTTTGGATTAATAAAAACATAATTATCAAACTTACCATCCTCATACTCATGGACAATAACAATAATACGCTTATTAATGCCAAGTTGAGGATAAGCAAGACCCATCCCAGGACGTAAATCATACTTCTTCTCATACTCTTCAATTTGACTATATGTTAAATGATCAATAATTCTTTGAATTAACTTTTTATCATCTCGAGAAAGAGGAAACTCAACCTCGACAGACTTAGCTCTTAAATGTTTATCCTTTTCATCTAAAATATCTAATTTCTTAAACATTAAATCACCTCAATGCAAATATTTTATCACAAATAATAAATAAAGTAAACAAAACAGTAAACAATAAAAAAGGGTGAAAAATGAAAACAATATTATACACAGGCGCAACAAGTGGAATAGCAAAAGAAGTAATAAAAAACATAAAAAACAAGTATAAAATATATGTAGGAGTACATACAAAAAAACAAAAAGAACTACTAGAAAAAAGATATAAAAAAGAACAAAATATAAAAATAATAAAACTAGATTTACTAAACAAAGAAGATCTACAAAAAATAAAAAAATTAGATATAGATATACTAATAAGTAATGCAGCAATAGGATATGGCGGTTCAGTAGCAGAAATAGATATAAATAAACTAAAAGAAATATATGAAGTAAACGTTTTTAGAAACATAGAACTAATACAAATCGTACTAAAAAACATGATAAAAAAACAAAAAGGGAAAATAATAGTAATCTCATCACTTGCAGGACTAATACCACTAAAATTTATGGGACCATACTCATCATCAAAAGCAAGCCTAATAAGATTAACACAAACACTAAAAAAAGAAATGAGACAAATAAACAAAAACATAAAAATAAAACTAATACTACCAGGAATGTATAAAACAGGATTCAATCAAATAATGCTAGAAGATAAATATGACTGGATGAAAGTAGAATCATACTTTAAAAACCAAATAACAAAAATAAGAAAAAAAGAAACAATATTTTGGACACTATTTGAAAAAAGAAAACTAAAAAGTATAGTAAAACAAATAATAAAAGCACTAGAAGAAGACAAAAAATTTAAATATAGTAGACCAATATCACAAAGAATCATAACAAAAATAATTGAAATAATAAACGATTAACCTCGAGTAGCCTATTAAAAGAAAAAGAATAGGTTATTATAGGAGGTTTTTTTATGTATCATTTTATAGGAATAAAAGGTTCAGGCATGAGTGCACTTGCAATAATAATGAAACAACTTGGAAAAAACGTACAGGGAAGCGACTATGAAAAACATTATTTTACAGAAGAAAATCTTAAAAAAAACAATATAAAAATACTACCATTTAATAAAGAAAATATAAAAGAAGATATGATAATAATAAAAGGAAACACATTTAATGAAGAAAATATAGAAGTAAAAACTGCAAAAAACAAAAATTTAAAAATATACACATATGAAGAAATGATAGAAAAAATAACAAATAAATATAACCTAATTGCAGTATCCGGATGTCACGGAAAAACAACAACATCTTCATTACTTTCACACATACTAAATTCAAACTATTTAATAGGCGATGGAAGTGGAAAAATAACAAACTCAAATTACTTTATACTAGAAGCATGTGAATATAAAAAACACTTTCTAAAATATAATCCCAATTATGTAATAATAACAAACATTGATTTAGACCATGTAGACTACTACAAAAACATAGAAGAAATTATAGATGCATACCAGCAATTCATAAACAAAACAAAAACTGTAATAGTATGTGGAGATGATAAAAACACAAAAAATCTAAAACATAAAAACATATACTACTATGGAATAAATGAAAATAACAACTTTCAAGCAAAAAACGTAATATATAACACCAAAGGAATAGAATTTGACCTATATATAAATAAAGAATACCAAGAACACTACAATATACCATTTTATGGAAAACACATGTTAGAAAATACATTGGCAGTAATAACACTCTTATATCTAGAAAAAATAAATATAAACAATCTAAAAGAAAAAATAACAACATTCAAAGGTGCAAAAAGAAGATTCAAAGAAACAAAAATATTAGATAATATAATAATAGATGACTACGCACATCACCCAAACGAAATAAAAGCAACAATAGAAGCAGTAAAACAAAAATACAAAGAAAAAAAACTAATAACAATATTTGAACCACATACATTTTCAAGAACAAAAAAATTTCATAAAGAAATAGCACAAGAATTGAATAAATCAGATTACACATATATATTAGATATATACGCATCACGAGAAAAAAAACAAGACTATAAAGAAATAACAAGCAAAATAATTATAAAATACTTAAACAAAGGAAAACACTTAAAAAAAGAAAACTATAAAGAATTATTAAAATACAACAACAGCGTACTATTATTTATGAGTCCTAATGACCTAACAGAACTGGAACAACAATATATAAAAGAATACAATTTGACAAAAAAATAAAATAAAGTATAATATACATAAAAGAAGGAGATATAATGAAACTAAAGAAAAAACTAGCAACAATACTAACAACCTTAACAATAATGACACAAGCATCAGCATGTGTTGAATCAACGGCAGAATTTGAAACAATAAGAGGAAAAAGAGATTTAAAAGATTATAATACATATTTTAGAAGTCAAGGAATGAATACATCAAATCTAATAGCCGAATCAGAAGGAGAAACAGTATATATTCACGAAAAAAAATACAAACTATATGAAGTATCACCCGAAACAACAATCGATGAAATTCTAAAACAATACTATATAGATGATTATGAATTAAAAAGAATACAGACTATAAAAGAAACAAGAAACTTTAGAGAAGGAGAAAAAATAAAAGTATATAAAATAATAACATATACGTATCTATTAGAAGAATTAGACAATTTTAGTAAATGGGAATATCATCTTGTACAACCAGGAGAAACACTAGAAAATATCGCAAAAGAATACAATGTAACAGTAGAAACATTAAAAAGAAACAATAACATAATAAGTGAAAGTGAAATAGAGGCATATCAAACAATAAAAATTCCAAAGGAAATTGGAAAAAGAAAATATTGAGAAAAAAAACTAAAAAAGGTAAATTAATACTTGCATTAAATCAAACAATATGATACAATTAATTTGCCTGTTTAAATGGCGATGTAGCTCAGTTGGCTAGAGCACCTGGTTCATACCCAGTAGGTCGGTGGTTCGAATCCACTCGTCGCTACCAAGTGAATTCAAACCTAATTAATATTAGGTTTTTTCTTTGCAAAAAGGAGATAATATGACAATAGAAGAAGAAATATTTAAAAAATCAAAACCAAACATAAAACAATTAGAAAAATATGGATTTAAAAAAGAAAACAATATATATAAATATAAAGAAAAAATAATGGGCAATGAATTTGAAGTAAAAATAATAATAGATAAAGAAATAAAAGGACAAATAATAGATTTAAATACAAAAGAAGAATATACAAATATACGATTACAAAATCCAGGAACATACGTAAATAAAGTAAAAGAAGAATATAAAAAAACACTAAAAAAAATAAAAGAAAACTGCTTCGAAGAAGAATACTTTATGATGCCACAATCAAATAGAATAACTAACTACATAATAAAAAAATATAACGTAGAACCAGAATTTTTATGGAAAAAATTAGACGGGAGTGCAGTATTTAGAAACAAAAAAAACAAAAAATGGTTTGGAATAATAATGGATATAAATAAAAACAAACTAGAAAAAGAAAACAAAATAATTGAAATAATAAACACAAAAATAAAAGAAGAAACAAAAGAAACACTACTTAAAAATAAAGGATTCTACGAAGCCTACCATATGAATAAAAAAAACTGGATAACAATGATTCTAGATGAGACAATAGAAGATAAAATAATAATAAAACAAATAGAAGAATCATACAATCTAATAAACAAATAACGTACATACGTCTTATTGACGAAGAACAAAAAAAAATATAAAATATCTATATAGATAAGGTGAAAGTATGAAAATAGACTATATAGAAATGATTAAGTTTTATGGAAAAGAAATATTAAAAAACAAAAACTTCGAAAAAGAAAAACAGTTCATACAACACGGAACAATAACAGTATATGAACATTCAATAAATGTAGCAATTCTATGTTTAAAAATCGCTAAAATTACAAAAATACCAGTAGACCAAAAATCACTAATAAGAGGAGCACTATTACATGATTATTTTCTATATGACTGGCATGAAAAAGACAAAACACATAGACTACACGGATTCACACATGCTAAAACAGCACTAAAAAATGCAGAAAAAGACTATAAACTAACAAAAATAGAAAAAAACATGATATACTGTCATATGTTCCCACTAAACCTTAGAATTCCAAAATATAGAGAATCAGCAATACTTTGCATAGCAGACAAAATTGTCGCAACAATAGAAACAATTAAACCATACATAAATATACTTGCAACATATAATGAATACATTTAATTAAAAAAGGTGAAAAAATGACAATATATGAGTACATAAAAAAATACGGAGATAAAACATTCGAAGAAAAAGAATTCAATGAAATAGATAACTTATTATTTTCAACTATTGTATATCTAGATTTTACAAATATAACTGAAGAAGAAAATACCTTAGAAAAAATAGGTGAAATAATAATAAAAAACACAAAAGAACAATACTTAAAAGACGAACTTGAATGTTTAAAACAGATGATAAAACAAGAAAGATATAAAAACGTACAAGTAGAAAACTATATGTACATAGGAGACAATAAAGAACAATTTGGAGCAATAACATTCAAAATAAATAAAAAATTAAAATATATTTCATTTGAAGGAACAGATACACTAATAAGCGGATGGAAAGAAGACTTCCAACTAGCATACATGTACAAAACACCATCACAAGTACATGCGATAAAGTACTTAAAAAAAACAATAAAACTATTTGGACCTAAAATAATAGTGGGAGGACATTCCAAAGGAGGAAACCTCGCACTTGTATCCGCAATGGAACAAAACATAATAAAACAACTAAAAATAAAAAAAATATTCAATAATGATGGCCCTGGATTAAGACTTAAACAATTCAAATCATTAAAACATAGAATAATACAAAAAAAATACACGCATATAGTGCCACATAATAGTATAGTAGGTATGCTTTTAAGAAACAATAACTATAAAATCGTTAAATCAAACAAAAAGGCACCATTTTCACACTATCCAGTAACATGGATGATAGAAGAAGATAAATTAAAAGAAACAAATTTAAACCCAAAAAGTAAAGAACTCGAACTAAGCATAATAGAATGGCTAAACAACCACAACGACGAACAAAGAAAAATAATGATAGAAAACGTATTTAAAATATTCGATAAATGTAATATAACAAACACACAAGAATTAAAAAAGATTAAATCAATAATAAAAATAATAAAAGAACTAAAAAATATTGATAAAGAAACAAAAGATTTAGTAATAAGTTTTATAAGTTATAATTTTATATAAAAAAAACGTGAATTATTCACATTTTTTTATTTTTCAACATTAGAAGCACCATTCTCACAGGAATAAATAAGATTATAAAGTTTGTTCAAATAAAAAGGCTTAATTTGAAAAACAAGACTTTGATTAGAATAGCGCCCAATCTTGTAACCGCTTTTACTAAGCCTACAAACTAAATTAACAGTAATAATATCATTTTTCAACAAATCGATAAATTTATCAAAACTGATTAACTTGTAAAGACTAATTTTATAATATCTAAAATATTTAACATTATCAACTACCTTTTTGCTAGCACGCACAAGAGCCAGATTTTGAAGTTTAATCATAAAGTGAGCATATAAGGTACTGATTAATACATAAGAAACTTTTTCAATAAGGTTATAGTTTAAATCATAAACGCATAACAATATCCTATCATCACAAAATTCTAATTTAAAATGATATAAATCTTTAACAGTAGAAAATGAATTAAATCTAAGCGGAGAATAAATAATCTTTTTATCAGTAAAAATTGAATCATAATAACCATACAATTGTGTAATTCTGTCAATCTCATTATCGCCAGGTCCATCAAACGAACAAGCAAATAAACCAATTGGATACCTACTATATCGTCCTAAACATTTTATTTCAACAGAATTATAATCAGGAAAAAATTCATTATCAGGTTCTTTATTTAGTTCATGTTCAAATGTAAGACCAATTGCACCAAGACTTTTATTAACAGCTTTAATCCATCCTTTATTAGAAATAATATTAAACTTATCTATTATACTTCTAAAATCATTATCCAACATTTTTTTCACCTCCTTAAGAAAAAAATACCAAATATTAAAAGCAAGGTCAAACGAGTGATTTTTAAAAACTGAACAAAAATAATAACAATTTTTCAATATCTGCCTAGGCGAATATTTAAAAACTGTAAGAATAAAATTACAAATTTTAAAAAATATATAAATTGCAAAAAAATTCAAAAAATTTTTGAAAAATATTGCATTCCGCGTGCACTTATGGTATCATTAAATAGCAGTGTTAGTTGAAACACATATTTGGACCCTTAGCTCAGTTGGTTAGAGCACGCGGCTCATAACCGTGCGGTCATAGGTTCGAGTCCTATAGGGTCCACCACTTTACTGCAGGTGTGGCGAAATTGGCAGACGCGCTAGACTTAGGATCTAGTGGATATTCCATGGGGGTTCAAGTCCCTTCACCTGCACCAATATTGAATTATAAGGTCAAAATAGAAATTTTGATCTTTTATTATACAATTTTATATTTTCTTATAATAAGTACCATTCCAGTTTTAAAATGTGTGAATGATTTATAATACTCACATTAAAAAAAGTGTTGGTTTCTTCACCAACACTAAATATTATAGAATAAGTTATTTAAACCTCTTGATAACGTCTTTGCAAATTTAACAACATTTAAGATTGTCTATTTTGACTTAATTTCATTATTTATAGGTTCAAATGTTTTATCACCAGTGTAATATTTATTATAAACATTATTATTTTTTACTGAATCCCATCTTCTTTTAAATATTTCTTTTTCATTATCATTAAAAAGCAAGTTTAGTAATAAATCTAATTTTTCTTCTTCTAATATATCTTTTTTTAGAAGCATATAATATTTTTTTAACAATTCAATATTTCCATTCGCTAGTTCTTTACTTACATACATTAATCTTCCAACTAATGTAATATTTGAAAGAATAGTTTCAAAATCCATTATATTATTAAATAATCTAAATTCAATTCTTCCTTTATTTTCTTCATACCAATTCATATACGTAAAATTAATACTTGTGAATCTAGTTTCATACATTTTTTCTTCTTTGTTAGGTAAATTTAAAAACATTTCATATTTTTCATCTTCACTTAAATCTTCGATTTTGTTGTATTCTTCAAGAAAGGGATTATGAAATAAATCTTTTAGATAATCTCTTACTTGAATATTATATATAAATTTATAAAAGTCTTCTGGTGTATCTAATTTAAATGAATAATTTTCATCAAAAGTTTTTTGAATGTTTGCTTTTATTGGCTTAGCCATTTTGGATGCATAATCTCTGATTATAGTATTTTCTTTATTTGAAATTTTATAGAATATTTCTTCACATTCTGACCAAATTGATAAAAGATATTTTAAACCATCAACATTATTGTCAAAGTAGTCGACTCCAACATTAATTTGCAGTGCAGTTTCTTCATTAACTTTTGCTTTTAATACAAGCATAATATAGTAAAATGCTTTTAAAACATTTAAATTATTTATATTGTTTTTGAATATCGCAGATGATAATTCAGGCCAGTACTCAAATTGTTTTTCCGTTGTGAAGACCCACTTATCATATTCTTTTGATGCAAAAAAAACAGTTTTATTTATTATTTCATCGCAGATTTCCTCATTAATTTCAAGCGCTTGCATTAGAACTGTTAATGTGCCATTTTCAAATAAAGATTGGATGACATTAATTGATAAGTCTGTATATTCTAATTCAACTCCTAATTTTAAATTAGTTGGTATATTTAACAATTTATCTACTTCTACAAATTTGTATTCTGCATACAAATCTTTAAATATTTTTTTCTTATCATATAGACTTAAACTATCTATTGAACGCAACAAAAGTTCAAGCGAATTTGAAACCAAATTTGGAAAATATTCTTTTATTAATTCTAGTTTAATATTAAAATCTTTTATTTTTTTAATTAAGATAACTATAAATTCTTCTGCTTCCATGAAGCAACAATTATCATATAAAGTGTTATATATTTTTTTATATATTTCTAATATTTCCTCATCTGAATAATTATCTATATCATTAATTATTTTTTCTATTTCATCAATATTCATATTAATCCCTCGCAAATTGTATTATAACACATAATTTAAACAAATGCATCTAAATAAAAAAATATATTATAAATATTGGGGTATAGCACGCTTTATTATGCATTATTATCATATTTATAACATATTTGGTGTTTTTTTTAAAAATAAATGATATAATTGTTTAGAAGGTGATTTTAATGAAAATTTATAACACATTAACAAAAAAAATTGAAGAGCTAATACCTAATGAACCTGGTAAAATTAAAATGTACACATGTGGCCCAACAGTATACCACTTTGCTCATATAGGAAACCTAAGAACATACATTTCAGAAGATATATTAGAAAAAACATTAAAATACTTAGGATACAAAGTAGAAAGATGTATGAATATAACAGATGTAGGGCACCTTACCAGCGATGGAGATTCAGGCGAAGACAAAATGCTTGTTGCAAGCAAAAGAGAACACAAAAGTGTATATGATATCGCAAAATACTACACAGAAATCTTTAAAGACGACTGTACAAAATTAAATATCAGATGGCCAGACATCGTATCGCCTGCAACACAAAATATAGATGAATATATAAAAATAATCGAAACACTATTGGAAAAAGGATACGCATACATAAGTAATGGAAATGTATATTATGATACAAGTAAATTCGAAAAATATTACGAATTGTCAGGAAGAAATCCAGAAGACCTAATGATTGCCGTGAGAGAAGATATAAAAGAAGATTCATCAAAAAAGAATCCATTTGATTTTGGCCTATGGTTTACAAATTCAAAATTTGACAATCAAGAAATGCAATGGGATTCACCATGGGGGAGAGGATATCCAGGTTGGCATATAGAATGTTCAGGAATATCAATCAAGCATTTAGGAGAATACTTAGATATACATTGTGGCGCAGAAGACGCTGTATTTCCACATCATACAAACGAAATCGCACAATCAGAAGGCTATCTTGGACACAAATGGTGTAATTATTGGGTACACTTAGGATTCCTAAACGACTTAAACGGAAAAATGTCAAAATCAAAAGGAGAATTCCTAACAGTATCAGTATTAGAAGAAAAAGGATATAATCCACTTGCATATAGATATTTATGTTTAAAATCATATTATCATAATACACTAACATTTAGCTATGATATACTAGATGGTGCCCAAAACGAATATAATAAACTAAAAAACAAAATTAAAAATATAACTCCAAATGAAGAAGAAATACAAAAAGAAAGATTCGAAGAATATAACAATAAATTTAAAGAAGCACTATCAAACGATTTAAATACTTCAATGACACTAACAATACTATATGACGTTATAAAATCAGAAATAAATAATAACACAAAAATAGAATTAATAAAAAATTTTGATGAAGTATTATCACTAAATCTATTAAAAGAAGAAAAACAAGAACTAGATGAAAATACTATAAACAAAATAAATGAACTAATAGAAAAAAGAAACATAGCTAAAAAAGAAAAAAACTATGAAGAAGCAGACAGAATAAGAAATGAACTATTAGATATGAATATAATTATTAAAGATACAAGAGAAGGAACAACATTTGAGATAAAAAAATAACAGATATGACTAAACATATCTGTTTTTATTTAATGCTTTTTCAAATTATTTAATAAATCGTTAATTCCAAAGTTATTTTTCTTTGGTTCGTCCTCAAGAGGAACATCATCATGTTTTTTCATATTATTATTAAGCATATCATTTATTCCCATAGGTTTGTCAGAATTATCTTCATCATCATTATCCGATTCTACATTCAAATCAGAATCACTTTGATTAATTGAATCATCAATGCTTTCATCATTATAATTAACACTATAAGAATCATCTACAACATCATCTAGTTTTTGATAAACAGGTTTCATTTGTGAAACAACCGCTTGATCAGTAGAAGCGTTTTGTTCATTATCTATATTACCAGAATCACCAGATTCTAAAACATTATTAGAATCATCAGCATCCAAATCACTATTAGAATCAACATCTTTTTCAGATGAAACATTACCAACACCATTCTCAGTAGAAATAGTATTATCAATTGTTAAATCAGTAGAATCAACAGCATTATTATCAGAGTTATGAGTAATACTTGTATCCTCTAAAGCTCTTTCTAAACTAGAAGCACCAGCTAATTTTTCATCTTCCTCTAACTCAATAATCTTTAATAACTCTTCAAAAGTAGTAAGACCAGCCTCAACCTTTTCAAGACCATCTTGTAAAAGAGTAATAACATCAGAATTATAAACAAGTTCTCTTAATGCCTCTTTACGAATATTCTCGCTAATCGCATCTTTGATATCTTGATTAATCATCAATACTTCATGAATCGCAATACGGCCACTATAACCATTGCCACAAATGTCACATCCATTAGATGAATAAACCTCACTAACCTCATGACCTAAAACCTTCTTAAAAATATCATTTTCATATTGAGTAGTAGGTCTCTTAGTCCTACAATGAGGACACAACTTACGAGCAAGTTTCTGAGAAATAATACCAGTTAATGCACTAGATAACAAATATCTTTCAACATCCATATCAAGTAATCTCTCAATAGTATTTAAAGAGTCATTAGTGTGAATTGTAGATAAAACTAAGTGACCAGTAATAGAAGCACGAACCGCAATCTTAGCAGTCTCAGTATCACGAATTTCTCCAACCATTATGATATTAGGATCCTGTCTTAAGATAGACCTTAAAGCAGTCGCAAAATCAAGACCTATCTCACTATTAGTTTGAATTTGATTAATACCAGTAATATTCATTTCTATCGGATCCTCAACAGTAATAATATTAGTTTCCTCTTTATTTAATCTTTGCAAAATAGAGTAGACAGTAGTAGATTTACCACTACCTGTCGCACCAGTAATAAGAATTATACCATTAGGAACATTAATCATCTGAATTACTTTCTTAAGATTAACATCACTAAAACCTAAAGCTTCAAGACCAGAATTACTCATACTATAATCCAAAATACGAATTACAATTTTTTCACCCTCAATAGTAGGAATAGAAGAAACACGAAGATCAAGATCGATATCTTTGATATTAGCCTTAATCGCACCATCTTGTGGTAAACGAGATTCAGTAATATTCATACCAGATATAATCTTAATACGAGTAATCAAATTTTTTTTGATACTATTAGGAACCTCAACATAATCATGTAACTGACCATCAACCCTAATTCTTACCTTCATATATTCTTCCAAAGGATCAAAGTGAATATCACTAGCCCCTCTTTTACTAGCATCAACTAGTATATCATTTACTGCCTCAACAACAGGCGTTTTTTCAAAATCAATTTGCTTAAGCATTTTATCATCCCCTCAAAATTCTTCTAAATATTTTCCTTTTAGACTAGTATTTAGACTAATAATATTATATAATATAAATGTATTAAATACAAGATAAAGGAGTAAAAAAATATGACAAAAAATAATAAGGGGTTCGCAATAACAGAAGTACTAATACTATCAACAGTGATAATAGGTATACTAGTATTTATGTACTCACAATTTAAAAATATTAACAGAGGATATCAATATAGTTTTAAATACGATACACCAGAAGGAATGTATCTAGCAAATAACGTAGTAAACTATATAAACGAAGGAAACTACGACAAACTAGTAGACCTACTAAATAATACTCCAGAAGGATATATAGATATAACAGAATGTAACATAGATAATTCAAATCTTATAAGCTACTGCGAAGCACTATTCCAAAAATCAGAAATAGAAAAAATAATATTCACAGAAGAAAACCTAGAAAAAATAAAACAAAATATGAATAACTTAGATAATGACTTAAAAAACTACATAAATCAAATAAAAACAACAAATGAACAAAACGATTATAGAATAATAATTAAATATACCGACGGAACATTCGCATCAATGAGATTTAATAAAGGGAACTCATACGTAGAAGAAGGACTAATAGCCCATCTAGATGGAATAAATAATACAGGTAATGGTCATTCATCAGAAACACAAATCTGGAAAGACTTATCAAATCACGGAAATGACGCAACACTATATAATAACCCAACATGGTCAAATAATTCACTAACATTTGATGGAATAGATGACTACGGAGTACTAACAAACACAGCAAATCAAGTATTTCCAAATGGCTTAACACTAGAAACAAGAGTGAAAATATTGACAACAGATAACGGAGATTCTTTATCGTACGTAATGTTTGTTGATAACGAAACATCATCTTCCCCATATAATGGCCTTAGTCAATATGCAGATAAAAATTCTCTAAAAGTAGCATCACGTATTGCTCCTGATGGAGCATATGCATTTGCTAAATCAGATGAAAGTAAAATAGATATAAATAAAATATATACAATAACAACAACATATGACAATAATACACTAAAAGAATATATTGACGGTAAACTTGTTTCTTCAGCAGATAAAATAGGACAATATACTGGCACATCGCAGGGAATTAATATTGGAAGAAGATATACTGGAAACTTTATAGCCAACGTAGAATTCCAAAATGTATTAATATATGATAGAGCTCTAACAGAAAATGAAGTTTTAAGAAACTATCAAGTAGACTTGGCTAGATATTAGAGGTGAAACATGAAAAATAATAAAGGATTTACACTAGTAGAACTACTGGTATCATTTACTCTATCAATGATATTAGTAATAATAATGTTTCAATTAATAATAAACCTAAAAGATGTATATATGATGTCAGGAATAAAAACAGAAATGATAAATAAACAATACTTAATGACAAACAAAATATATAAAGACTTAATAGAAAAAAAAGTTATTAAAATAGAAAACTGTAATAATCCATTAGTATGTATTGAATTTACATTCCAAGATGGTTCCACAAAAAAATTAGAAGTAGATGAAATGAATAAAACATTATCCTACGACAATTACATAATTAAACAAAATAATGAATCATACTTTGGAACAATAAATATAAATACATTTTACTCACAATCAAATAAAAAAATATTTAATGCTAATATTCCAATATATAATGATTCATTTAAAAATACAGACTTTGGTATAAATATAGTATATCCATATAATGATCAAGAAATAACAAATAATTATGGAAACAAATATATACCGCCAGTTGATTCGTATATATCACTACCATATATTAAATCTAATGGTAGCCAATACATAAATTTAGGGTATAAAGCAAAAACAAATACGGAAATAAGGTTAGACATTGAATTAATTGAAAATGATAATACTTTTTCGAATTCCATTTCAGGTAATTACACTATAATTGGTAAGGAATATATGAATTCAGAAAATGCATTTAATTTTAATTTTGGAGAATTTTCAAATCAAGAGAAAAAAATCAATTATTGGGTTGATAAAACATGGGCTTATGGCGGAACAACATATACAAACACGTATGATACAGTAACACCAAGAAGTACATTTATTGTAAAATCTGGTTCAGCCACATTTCAAGGAGTAACTATTGAAATTGCTACCAAAACTGCAGACAACACCGAAAATATGATATTATTAGGAGGTTTGAATTCTGATCAAAATAAGATACTGCCATTTAACAGATACGACGCAAAAGTATACGGATTCCAAATATACGAAGGAAACACTTTAATAATGAACCTAACACCGGCCCAATCAAGAGAGACAAATAAAATAGGATTATATGATACAGTAAGTAAGCAATTCTTCATAAGCAATGGAACAAACGATTTTATATATGAATAAGAAAACGAAGTATAGAAAAATCTATACTTTTTAGATTAAAAAACACCAATAATCAAAAACAAAATAAAACAAAAGTGAAGAAAAACAAGCATGAATAATTCGCGCTACAAAAAAAGGAAAATACTTAATCTTAGTATCGCTTAAAATACTAATAACCTGCATATGCACACAAATACCTCCAAAAGAAATAAACAAAACAGACAAAGTACCCTTAATCTTTAAAGGAATATCCAATAAACTTACATACTTTAAACCCTGAGTCATTTCTAGTAATCCATTCAAAATACTTTGATAATAAGGAGAAATATTAATATTATTATCAATAATAGTTGTAATAACTAAAAACAACGTCACAACACCAAAAACTAAAAGTAAAGTATTAATACCATTAACAACCGCATTACTTACAATACTACCAATTTTCTTATCATTAGAAATTCTTTTCTTATGCATATTTATAATAGCGCTTTTAAAAGAAAAAGAAGAATCTTCCTTAAAACTAACATAAAAATTTCTAAATAATATTCCAACAAAAATATTACCTAAATAATGGCAAATAAGAATTAATAAACCAACTTCCTTGTTATTCAAAAACAAAACAGAAATAGTACCCAATATAAACAAAGGATTAGAAAAATGAGTAAAAGTAAGAAGTTTAGAACCCTCATATTCATTAATAAAACCACTCAAATAAAGCTCACGAACATACTTAGAATTACTAGGAAAACCACTCACTAAACTCATAAAAAACGCAAAAGCTCCAATACCACGAACCTTAAAAACCTTATTCATAATAGGCTTAAAAATCTCCCCAACCAACTCAATAAAACCATAATTAACTAAAATCTCAGACAAAACAAAAAAAGGAAACAAAGATGGAAAAATATTATTTTTCCATATACCAAAAGAAAACCCAACAGTATCCATTATGCTAGATGAAGAAGTCAAAATCTCATACATAACAAAAAGTAAAACAACCATAATTAAAACGCTTTCAACAATTTTTCTCATAAATTTCACCATAATATGATATCATTAAATAGGGAGGATAAATATGCTTAATAAAATATATGAAACGACATTACAATATATCAAAAAAGAATACAAATTTTTAATAATACTTTTACTTACATTCGCAATATTTACAATAAGACTACCATACTATATTGATATGCCAGGAGGACTAATAGACGTATCAAAAAGAATAGAAATAGATAATAAACAACTTTCAGGCACACTAAACATGACATATGTTACAGAAACACAAGCAACCCTACCTTCATATCTAATCGCAAAAATAAATAAAAACTGGGATATAATAAAAAAAGAAGAAGTAATACTAGAAAACGAAACAGTACAAGATGTAAAATTTAGAGACGAAATAAGCATGAAAACATCCATATCAAACGCACTATATAGTGGACTAAAAGAATCAAATGAAGAATTTAAAATAAAAAACAATAAAGTATTCGTAACGCACATATATGAAAATGCTAAAACAGACCTAAAAGTACAAGATCAAATAATAGAAATAAACGATAAAAAAATTAACACCCTTGAAGACATAAAAGAACTAACAAAAGAAGAACAAGAACTAAAAATAAAAGTAATAAACAAAAACAAAGAATATATAAGACACGCAAAGGTAATAGAACTAGATGGAAATAAAATAATAGGAATACTAACAGGAGAAACATTTGATATAGAAACAAACCACGAAATAAAAATAAGCAATAAAGTGAGAGAATCAGGCCCATCTGGAGGAATGATGATGGCATTATCAATATACAACAATTTAACAGAAGACATAACCAATAATAAAAAAATCGCAGGAACAGGAACAATAGATAAAAATGGGAACGTAGGAGAAATAGGCGGAGTAAAATATAAACTAATAGGAGCAGTTAAAAACAAAGCTGACCTATTCCTAGTACCAAAAGAAAACTACGAAGAAGCAATGAAAGTAAAAGAAGAAAACGGGTATGATATAAAAATAGTAGGTGTATCCACACTGAAAGACGCAATAAATACACTTAAAAACTATAACTAGAAGAATAAAATCTTCTTTTTTTTTGAAAAAATTAAGAAAAAAAGGAGGTGCTTTTGTAAAAAAAAAGTATGATAATTATAGATGCCTATAAGAATTGGAGGAAAAAATGAAAGAAAAAATAAAAGAAAATATAAAAATAATTGTAATAGGAATAATATTACTAATAATAACATCAATCACAATAACACTTGGGCTAAAACAAGAAAACCAAGAAGAAACAATAGAACTCACATCAACATTAGAAGAAAAAGAACCAGAACAAAAAGTAGAAGAAAAAACAATAAAAATTGATATAAAAGGCGAAATTCAAAAACCAGGAGTATACCAATTAAAAGAAGGAGATAGAGTAAGCGACGCAATAAAATCGTCAGGAGGACTAACAGAAAATGCAGACACAAGCCTAATAAACCTAAGTAAAAACTTAAAAGACGAAATGGTAATAATAATATATAATAAAAACGAAATAGAAAGTCTTAGACAAGAACTAAAAGAAAAACAAACAGTGATACAATATATAGAAAAAGATTGCTCATGCCCAGATACAATAAATGACGCATGTATAAAAGAACAAACAACAAAAGAAAACAAAATAGAAGAAACAAAAGACAAAAAAATATCACTCAATAAAGCAACCCTAGAAGAACTAAAAACACTTCCAGGAATAGGAGAATCCAAAGCACTCGCAATAATAAAATATAGAGAAGAAAATAATGGATTTAAAGAAATAGAAGAAATAAAAAACATAAGTGGTATAGGGGAATCAACATTTGAAAAATTTAAGGATTATATTACTATATAGAATAATATTACTAACACTATTAGTAACAATAGGCATCACTTTATATAGAATAAAAATAAATCCAAAAATAAACACAAATAAAACATTAATAGGACAAATAATAAATAAAAAAATACTAGAAGATGAAATAGAACTAGAAATAAAAGGAAAAGAAAAAGTAATAATAAAAACACAAGAAAACTACAATATAGGAGATTTAGTAGAACTAAAAGGAAAAATAGAACTACCTAATAAAAACACAATACCAAACCTTTTTAACTATAAAAACTACTTAAAGAGTAAAAAAATCAACATAACAATAGCCCCAACATCAATAAAACTATTAAAACAAAATAAAAACCTAATATATAAAACAAAAGAAAACATAATAAACTACATAGAAAAATTTAAAACAAAAGAGTATTTAAAAACATTTATACTAGGAGACAATAGTAACATAGAAAAAAACATATTAACAAGTTATCAAACAAATGGAATAAGCCACCTTTTCGCAATATCAGGAATGCATTTATCACTATTTTCAAATATACTATTACTAATACTAAAAAAAATAAACAAAAACGAAGCAATAAACCACTTAATATTAATAATATTTTTTATATTTTTCGCATTTCTTACAAACTACACACCATCAATACTAAGAGCCCTAATTCTATATATACTAACAACACTAAATAAAAAACTAAATCTAAACATAAAAACAATATATTTATTAATAATAGACCTAATAATATTATTACTCTATAATCCATTCTACATATATAACATAGGATTTATATACAGTTTTATAATAACCGCATCACTAATAATAACATCAAAAATAATAAATAAACAAAAAAAATATACAAAAAAAATATTACTTACAAGTACAATTTCATTTATAACAAGCATACCAATATCAATAAATAACTTTCACGAAATAAACCTACTAACACCCATAACAAACCTAATATTTGTACCACTAATATCACTAATAATATTTCCACTATCACTTCTAACACTATTAATAAAACCACTAGATAATATACTTTTAATAACAACAAAAATACTAGAAAATCTATCACTATTAATAGAAAAATTAAGAATAAACATAATACTATCACACATACCATGGTATATGATAATAATATACTATATAACAATAATAATATTTATAAAAGGAATAGAACAAAAACAAATAAAAAAACTATTACCACTAATATTAATAATAGTAATACATACAAAGATAAAAAATATATCAACAATAACAAGAATAACATCACTAGATGTAGGACAAGGAGATTCAACACTAATAGAATTAAATAATAAAAATATATTAATAGATACAGGAGGAAGACCCAACAGTAATACATCACTAGTCCTCAATAAAACAATACCTTATTTAAAATCATTAGGAATAAAAAAAATACACTACGCAGTACTGACGCATGGAGACTACGACCATATGGGAGAAGCTATTAACTTAATTAATAATTTTAAAGTAGAGAAAGTAATCTTTAATTGTGGACCTTATAATGATTTAGAACAAGAATTAATTAAAGTATTAAATAAAAAACATATTAAATATTATTCATGTATTAAAGAATTAAATATAGATAAGAATAAATTGTATTTTTTACAGACAAAAGAATATGATAATGAGAATGATAATTCAAATGTTATTTACGCAAAGTTAAACAGATATAAATTTATGTTTATGGGTGATGCATCAGTGACTACCGAAAAAGAAATATTAAATAATTATAATTTGCCTAATATAGATGTATTAAAAGTAGGACATCATGGATCTAAGACAAGTAGTGGTAAAGAGTTTATTAATGAGATTAATCCTAAATATTCCATTATTAGTGTTGGTAAAAATAATAGATATGGACATCCAAATAAGGAAACATTAGATACTTTAGTTAATTCAAAAATATACAGGACAGATTCAGATGGAAGTATTATGTTTAAAATTAAAAACAATAAATTAAAGATTGAGACTTGTAGTCCGCAGGAAGGAAGATGATAAAATGAATGAAGTAAAAGAATATACTGAAAAAATATTTGAAAATATAAAACATATTGATGAATTTGGTAATGAGTATTGGCTAGCTAGAGAATTAATGCCGTTATTAGAATATTCATTATGGCAAAGATTTTCAAATGTATTAAGAAAAGCAATGGATAATTGTTTAAATAGTAACAACAATGTTTTAGACCATTTTATCAGTGCCGATAAAATGGTTAGCATTGGTTCAAATACTGAAAGAAAAATTCAAGATTATAAGTTATCAAGATATGCATGTTATCTAATTGTACTTAACTGTGATCCTAGAAAGAAAGTAATTGCATTAGCTAAAACTTATTTTGCAATTCAAACAAGAAAACAAGAACTAAGTGAAAAAGAGTACAATGAACTTACCGAAGATGAAAAACGATTATATAGGAGAAATCAAGCAAGAAAAGGTAATTATAATTTAAATAAGACCGCAGTTAATAGTGGAGTAAAAGATTTAGCTAAATTTCATAATGCAGGATATAAAGGGCTTTATAATGGTGAAACAGCAGATGATATTTTTAAAAGAAAGAAATTAAGATATAGAGAAGATATATTAGATAATATGGGTAGTGAAGAACTAGCAGATAATATATTTAGAATTGCTCAAACAGATGCTAAATTAAAAAGAGATAATGTAGATAATGAGTATACTGCAAATTCTGTACACTTCGAAGTAGGTAAAGAAGTAAGAAATAGCATTAAAAGATTAGGAGGAACAATGCCGGAAAATTTACCAACTCCAGAAAGAAGTTTAAAAGAAATAGAAAAAGAAAATAAGAAAATAGGATATGAAAAATTGTGATTTAATGGTATAATACTTATCCAACAAGGAGGAATAGATATGGTAAAAGATTTATGTTTTGAAATAATCGAAACATGTTTAAATAATTGTATGTTCTGCTCCTCTAATTCAAATTGTAATAAAACTCAAATTATTAAATTTGAGGATTTTAAAAGAACAATTGATTACTTTATGGCAAATGGAGGTATTGAAGAATTATCTTTGTCAGGAGGAGAACCTTTTTTACATCCTGAATTAATAAAAATGGTAGAGTATTCCAAATCATTAGGAATACGAACAGCTATATTTACAAGTGGTGTAACTAATAATATAGGACTTAGTCAAGCAGAAAAAACAACAATAATAGATGAAATGAATAGACGACGACAGGAAATAAATGAAAACGAACCTGATAATGAGTTTTTAAAGCAAAAAGTAATTAATTTCTATACAAAAATTTTAAATCCATCTAATTTTGCTCCGATATCAAAAAAATTATTATTAGAACTACAAAGGTTAGGCCTAGATAAAATTGTTTTTGATTATCAAGCATACGAATATGAAACAGATCATACATTAATGGGAAGAAAAGAAGAATCTAGAATATCATTATTAAAATCATTAATTACTGCATCATTAATAGGTTCAGAAGTTGACGTTCATTTTGTACCTATGAAGCTTAATTATAAAGAAATAGGAGATATTCTAGAAATGCTTGAAATAGCAGAAGTAAAGAATATTAGTATATTAAATTTTCTACCTCAAGGAAGGGGAAAGATAAATCAAAACGATTTACAATTATCGGATGAAGAACTAAAAGAATTTTTTGAATTACTAGAAAAGCATAAACAAAATTATTCTGGTAATATTAGAATTGGAATACCATTACAAGGAGAAGATACACATAAATGTACTGCTGGATTAGAAAAGTTAGATATAAAATTTGATGGTACAGTATTACCTTGTCCAGCTTTTAAAGAAATAACTTCAGAAGAGTGTGCAAGGTTTAATATAAAACTTCCTAATATATATGTGAATTTAGAAGAAGTTGTAATACCAGGAAAAGGCACAAGAGTAAAGCCTTTGTGTAAACAAATATATAGTGCAAGAACTAAAAATAATTAGTTCTTTTTTCTTTGTTTAAATCCGTATGCATAAACGTATGTCACCGCATGGTGACTTTGATCATATGGGGGAAGCGATTAATTTAGTTAACAATTTTAAAGTAGATAAAGTAATCTTTAATTGTGGACCTTATAATGATTTAGAACAAGAATTAATTGAAGTATTAGATAAAAAACATATTAAATATTATTCTTGTATTAAAAAGTTAAACATAGATAAGAATAAATTGTATTTTTTACAGACAAAAGAATATGATAATGAGAATAATAATTCAAATGTTATTTATACAGAGTTAAACGGATATAAATTTATGTTTATGGGAGATGCATCAGTGACTACCGAAAAAGAAATAATGAATAAATATAATTTGCCTAATATAGATGTATTAAAAGTAGGACATCATGGATCTAAGACAAGTAGTGGTAAAGAGTTTATTAATGAAATCAATCCTAAATATTCTATTATTAGTGTAGGTAAGAATAATCTTTATGGTCATCCAAATAAAGAAACGTTAGATAATCTAAAAGATTCTAAAATATATAGAACTGATAAAGATGGAAGTATTATGTTTAATATTAAGAATAATAAATTAAAAATTGAGACATGTAGTTCATAGGGAGGAGTAGATATGATAGAAGAAATAGATAAAACACATGAGCAAATAGAAAACAAGATATTAAATCATGAAATATATCAAAAGGCAAAAGATTATTCAAAAGCAAAAGAAAAAATGAAAACATATTTAGAAGTTGGACAACTACTTAAAAATGTAGATACTA
>Ga0247611_10003507_pt1 | contig 23160 bp, 45 predicted proteins | sample 177DNAGHGhighgp2_FD_192422 | JGI IMG/M metagenome (GOLD analysis project Ga0247611, IMG submission 192422) | Sheep rumen microbial communities from Palmerston North, Manawatu-Wanganui, New Zealand - 1770 DNA GHGhigh gp2 | ecosystem: Host-associated > Mammals > Digestive system > Stomach > Rumen... | reverse complement strand
TCCTGTACTTTCAGAAAAGTATGGACTTTGTATTGGAACAGATAAGGCCCCAAATAAGGACAGCCGCTATGCAATTGCCTTTGTAGAACCTTCCTTCAATGAGGCTAACAGTGGTGCAGGTTATATTACAAATGCAGCTGCTATCAAGAGTATGGATATTACAATGACTCTTAATCGTGGATATGATGAAGTTGAAATCTTTTGGTTGCAGAATGGTAAAGAGAATAAAAGAAAATTCAAGGCTTCAGATGCCACATCTACAATAGAATCAATGGTAGAATTTACAGCACATATTGATTTTGCAGAATATATTAAGGATCCTAAAAATAGATCTACTGCACAGATTCCAGTGGCAGGTTTGAAGATGACAGATATTCGTTTAACAAAAATTGAAGTTGTAACTCACCAAGCTCCAGGAGACTGGACGCCTAGTGAAACTTCAATTGTTGGTATAAAAAAGATTTCAATGATTTACGATAAGGCAGTTACTCCTGAAGCTTATGAACGTGGGGTTGAGGCTGATAATCTCTTTGGTGTAAATGCAAGTAAGGATCTAGAAGACAGGACTCGTAGAAATATTGAAATCTACCTTCGTCAGGATGCTTACAATAAGTCTTTGATGGCCACAGAAGGTACCCCTCAAGAAGAAGCAAAATAAGTTTTAATTAAGAAATAGTTAAGGCTCCTCATAAAAGAGGAGCTTTTTTAATGGACTTTTCAATCCTAGTTCACCTATATTTTATATGTTGTGAGGTGCAGAGAAATGGAAGATCATGAAATACTTGTAATTGATAAAAGAGTAAAAGTTACAGAACCTGGTACTACACGCATATTTGGTCTCCCAAGAGAGGAGATTATTAAAAAGTATAAAGGTGAATATAACGAATTCTGTATGTCAAACCTCGACACAGGTTATCGTTATATACAAATTTGCCAGGGTAATGGCAAACGTCTTGATGTTGAATACCGTGTGCAGTTTATCTTTATAAATAACCTGTTTGTGGAAATTTCCAGAAGCTACAAAATTGTAGATGAAAAAGGAAATGAGGACTTCCGACATACAGACGCCAAAGAAGTTGCAGATTGGGTTAACAACTTTTTGGGAGTTACGGATTATTCAGCTGAAAGTTTCAATACGAACGCAATTAAAGAACATTTTCAGAAAATTCGTGATGATGAAAGGTTTTGTGAAAAAACTAAAAGGTTTTTAAGAGACTTCAAAACCTTGCTAAAGGATTATAACTTTTCACTTGAAGGTGAAGCCTATGCGGACTATGAGGCTGCTGCAGCAAAAATTGCTGTTTATTCTGAAGACTTACACCGAAGTGCACTTTTCATAAATGTAAGTTATAACGATTCTGTGGATGTTGTGGATGAAAGTGACATTTATGTAAATTAAAAAGGCCTCCCAAAGAGAGGCTTTCACTTACTCATCAAAATCTGAATATCTGCATTGTAAACACAAAACAAATAATTTATAGAGTTTATCCTCAATCCAATCTGTAGGATAGGTAATTCCGGTTTCACCCCAATACTTTGTAGTATCAAAAAGGTTTTTATTACTTAAACTGTTGTAAGAATCACATAAAGTGTTTCTAATAATGCCTACAATATTTTCGCTTTTCATATGAATGTAATGTCTAACATCATCCCTGTTTTTTCCAATGTTATTGTTTATTAGCATGTTGTAAATTTCTCTTTCTAATTTACAAATTAAGGAGTCGACCGTGCTCTCAACCAAGTTTGTAAATACCCTAGTTTGGGGTTCTGCTACATAAGTTTTAACTGTTTCGACTCTGTAATGGCTTCCTGGGATTTCACATTTCTCATCTTTTTGAGGAATTCTTATTTCCCTCTCTACTCCTAAACTTTCAGCAACGGCATCGTTTAATATACTATAAACAAGTCTATTAAAGATAGGTCTTAATGAGGCTAAAAAAGGAACAACTTGATCGTATTGCTTTGCAATTACAGATCTTAAATACTCCTCTACATTCTTTTTAGCAGCAGCTATTTCCTTTTCTTTTACATTTTCAGGTTCTTTTACAGATTCTTTTTCCGACATATCTATTCTAAAAGAACCTACTTGTATAGAAGCCTTATTTTTTATAAAATAAAAAACTGCTAAACCTGCCAAACAAATTACTAAAACTATTGCAATACCCAATACAACCCAACCTGCTGTAGGCATTGCACTTACCAAACTCACTGTTTTTTCCATAAAAATTGTTCCTTCCTTATACTTAAAAATTAGTTTTCTGAAAATTCCATTATTTTGGGTTTTTGAGGAAATATGTTTGAAAATTCACCTATATTATAACTGAAATTTTTTACAAAAGAGGTACGAAAATGAAAGCTTTTGATCAATTTGAGCCTATTAATTCAATTTGTAAGGCTGAGGATAAGTTCCCTGAATTTTACAAAGGATCAGCTTTGACTTTTACAGGAATTATTTGTGAAGAAGCCCCATTGTATTTGAATTTTCTCAAAGAAAATGGAATTGAAATTGATGAAAAAGTAACTTGCTACTTCACAGAAGGTCAGTATATGAATATGTACTACGATCTGAAAGGTGATGTTGCTTATCCGAATGATCTGCACTTCTTGATCATTCCTTTAAAAGCTTTTAAGGATGGACAGATGGGCAAGTTAGCACTTTTGCGTTTGCAGATTGGTGGTCGTTGGTTTGATGATATAGTTGATAATAATAAACGCCATATGAATGAGGAATAAAAAATGGAAGAAGTTTTTCTTTATAGGGACGTAAAGGACCCAAACCTTTATTTGAGTGGTATCCTGAAGGATGGTTTTCCAATTCGGACTGTTGATAAAAGTAGGGCCATCCAGTACAGCAATGAGAATGATGCCATTGAAGGTTTGCTCATTAACGAAGATGAGTGGGGAATAGAATATTCAAAGTTGTTTGAAGTTGTAAAGTTTGTAAAAGAGGAGTAGGGCATGGGTGAACATTTCAGTTTTAAGAAATTTGACGATGCCTTTATAGATAGCAAGGTAAAGGAATATTCAGAAAACAGATACAGGAGTGGTGTCATCGGAGTATATGATGACGAGGGAGATTTAAGGGCAGCTGAAGAGTATGACAATGGATACGAAACTGGAAGAGACGAAGGTTTCAGGGACGGTTATACTCAATGCTTAAAAGATTTGAAAATAAGATCTGAGGTGTGAAATGGCTAAGATGATCTATACTAATGATGATTTGGAACTAGAAGTAGACAATGTCATCTATAGAGTTGATGTGAGAGCCTTTGCAAATTATACATACATTCCAGGAAAAATGTATATGCCAAATGGGGATCCCGGGTATCCTGACGAGGAAGATTTTGAAATTGAAGAAGTAGATGCCTCCTGGTATTTGACAGATGAAAACGGTGTAGAAAAAGAAGTAGCCGAAACTGAGGAAATGCAGCAGGCCCTGGATGACTACCTTTACGAGGTGGATTCAGATAATTGGGATTATGATGAACCTGAGCCCCCAGAACCGGATGATATATACGACTATGAATAGGAGTTATTAAAATGATTTCATTGTTGCAATATGCTGAAAGCATACCTAGAAAAGAAGAATTTATTGAATATTTGAGATGTTTTACAGGTTATGATGAACATGCTGTAAAAAGATCAAGTGAAGAGTGCAACGAAATCTACACAGACTTTGAAAACAAGTACAGTGAAAAAATGGAGTACGATGAGTTCGTGGATATTTACTTTTGGGAATTTGTAAGGCAGGAACAGACTAATCAAATCTCGGAAGAAGAGTGCAGCAAGAATGAAAAACTTTTAAGGTACGCAATAAGAAAAAGAGTTGAAACTTCTCATCAAACTCCAATGACTTTTACAGAATGGAAAAACTTTTTCAATCATGAAAAAGAATCCGTAGAGGGTTGGGAATCAAATAATTCAGCTGCCTTTTTTGAAAATGAAATCTGGCCAATCGCGGAGACCTTTAGTAAAAATGGTACTATTGCTCTTTCAAAACAAGTTTTAGCTGATCTTATTGAAAATGCTTACATGGAGGGAAAACGCTGTGGAAGATAAGGATATTCATATTGCAATTCAAAAAATGATGGACTATTTTGTCCGCTATTATGCAATAAGTAATTATGATGCAACTGCTTACAAGTATGCACACGAAATTGTAGCAAATACAGGCTTTGTAACAGCGGATGAGGAAAACGGAAGACTTTTTCTTTATGCTCTGTATCCTATGAACTTTATTGGGATTGTAAATAAAGAAGGAAGAGCTGTTGTTTGGGATTATGTTCAAAAGTTGATGAAGGAAAAAGTCGGAGTTGAAATTGCAATGGGCCAATTTAAGATTGACGACATTCATGGAATTGATATTCATGATGACACCTTGGATTATTTGGAATCAACTTGGCAAATGGTTGATGATGCAATGACTTTTGAGCAGGCCTTTTTGGAGGATTAAAAATGAAAATATACGAGGTTTGGGTTGGGGAGTATGAAGACTCTGAGCCCATTTTTAAACATACAAGTAAAACTGTAGCTGAAGTCTATTTGAAGAAAACTAAACTAACGGATCCTACAGCAAGACTTTGGGAAAGTGAAGTTTCTGAAATTAAGGAGTTTAATACTCTAAGTGTTTGGTTGAAGTTTGTAACCTATATCGACAACTTTGATTTAGCAAGTAAGAAGGGAGTAGACTACAGTGAAATTTTGAAATACGATTGGAGCCCTTTCATTTTAGATTGCAGAAAGTATGATTTAGAAAAATCTTATTTTGATACAGAGTTAAAAGATATCTATGAGTTAGAAAACAAAAAGATTGATTTTGACAACAACGTTATTATTTGGAAAGATGGAAGTGGCCCAGGGGATTTTGGAGTTTTAATAAGATTTGACTTCCTTGATATTCTAAAGTTTGAACGCAACCATTCGGATTTTAGAAATGAAATATTGAGTAGTTTTACAGTTTGGTTTGAGAATTGGGCAGAAAAAATGAAAACTGAAAATAAGGATTTTCCGGCAGATGGTATTATTGAAATTTCTGATCCGGATGCAAGTTGTTTAAGTTATTGTGACTAGAGAAGGGTAGTATGATCAAAGAAAGAAAAAACTTTATGAAGAACGAAAACATTCAAAGACTCTTCACATATTGTAAAAATTATGATGAAATCGCAAAATTGGAAGTAGAGTTTTTGAATACTTTGGATTTAGCCTCTTTCATTAAGGATCGTATGAATGATGAGGTTTATGAAATCAGAAATGCAATCGAAGATGAGTACGGAGAAGCCTACAAGGAGTTTTTGGAAGCAAAAGGTTTGGATTATGATGAGTACGGGGAAATCTTTAACGTATTAGATGACGATGATTTTATCGTATACATGAAAGCAAGATACGAAGGACTCTCTGTACATGAAATTCTGCATGACCCAGAATATTATTTTTATGAGAAGAAGTAAATGCAATATACTCTTTATTTAAAATCACATTTCAAGAAATATAAAAAAGAAAGAATTCCTCTTATTGCTTTTGATACAAACGATCCAAAAAACATATATTGGTATTTTCTTTCCGATACTCAAATTGATTGTGAAAAACATCAAGGGTTTTGGGATGTAGATTGGGAAAGAATTATACAATTAAGAACTTCCATTGCAGAAAAAATAAAAAATTGGGATGCATCAAGCATCTACCTTTTTAAGGATTGGTTTGATCAAAACTTTGCATTTTTACCAAAGGATTTAGTATGGGAAAAGAAAGAATAATCTTTTTAGATATCGACGGGGTCATGGATAGCTTACGCTATTTCAAATCCAAAAAATATAAGGCTGAAAAGGATGATCATAATTATGACATGTCAAATATGATAAATCGTCAGAATCTTTTTTGGGTCGGACTCCTTTGCAAAATAACAAAAGCAAAAGTTGTTTTATCCTCTACTTGGAAATATGGTTTTAATGAAGATGGTACTCCAAAAGAAATGGAGAAAGGCCATAATATGTTTAAGACAAATGACCTTTTCAAAAAGTATGGAGTCAATATTATTTCCATTACTCGAAAAGGAGAATTAGTTCCTCCGGATTGGGAAATAGATGAAGACAATTTAACAAAGTGGTGTGAAGGAAGAAAGTTCTCAGGTTTAGAGGATTGCAAAGAAAGGGACTTCATTTTAAAGTATTGCAGAGGTACCCAAATTGCAGAATGGGTTGAAAGAAATCACTTCAAGGGAACCTATATTGTAATTGATGATGATATTGGGGATATCATTTTTTATAAGGATCTAAAAAGGAGATTAATTCAAACTTCATATTACGGTAGATATGATGGTTTTAGATTTTTACATTTTTTAAAAGGATTGTGGTTGTTAAAATGAGTACATTACTTGATCATATCAAAGAATCTGTTTTAATTGATAAAACGAATGGGAATATTTTATATGCTCCATATTTTCCTATGACTGCAATTTATAAGAACGCAGAAGATTATAAACAATTGCTGGATGAGCATACAAAGGCCGAAATGTACATTATGGAAAACGGTGTAAGCGAAAAAGAATATAGGGCCTTTGAAGAATGGAAGAAAGAACTCAATCCTGAGGACTTGAAATATTTTAATTATATTTGTCAGTACAGGCAAATTTGTTTATTTGACTTTTATGGGGAATTAAAAGCGGAATGGAAACGAACAAAACATTGGAGAAGTTTGGCTGCAGATCAATTTTTGAAAAAGACAACTTTTTCAAATGTAGACTATAACGAATGGAATTGGTAAAATGATAGCATATCTTTTAGAATTACATTTTGTAGATGAACAAGGCATTAATCATTACATGTATTTCGAGCACGACATGTATTCATTAAAGGATACACCAACTCACAGATGTTTAATGGAATTGAGGCCTGCAAAAGCAAAACGTACCAAAATATTAAAGGAATTGAAAAGTTGCCCAGATTTTTACAAGGGCCTAAAAGATGTTAAGATTCGAAAAGTAACAATGAATATTGGTAAGGAGGTAGCAGAATGACAGAAGAAAATTATGAGGAACTCCATGATGCTTTTGAAAGATGGAGTGATACCGAGTACGAGAATGAAAATGAACCTCTCTCATTGGAAGAGTATGCTGAAAAGAGTGGGGAGAATTGGGTTGTAGAAGAACCTGAAACCTATTATCGTTATAAGAATGAAACAAAAACTTACAACGAATGGGAAGAGCTTTTTAATTAAAGGGGCCATAAAATGACAGAAACTCAGATTAAAAATCTACAGGATGCAAAGTTTCTTTTAAGAAATCTTAGGGAGTTTGTAAACGTTAACTCAGCTTTAGAAAAGATCAGCGAGGTTTTGGAGGAAGAGAATGACAATACAGGAAAAGATAATGAATAATACACTTTCAATTGAAGAGTTGAGACCTGATGAACTTTTAGCAGCAACAGATGAGGCTGAATATCTTTCAGATACGGATCCCGAAGAGTGTTTGGAAAGTCATTACAGCGATTATGAAATAGATGAAATAAATGCAGTTGAACTTCCAAACATCTATGTTTACCAAAAGACAAAACCTTTTGCATTAGACGCAGAAGATGTAATGACTTATTTTGAACAGTCTCAGTGCGAACAGGATTGTGACAATTTTGATTATGCAGAAGTAAATCGTTTGTTGGAACCTCTGAATAGGTATTTAGCTACAATCTCAAATACATATGAATGCATCGGAAGAATTAGGGATGAAGAAGTAAAGCCAATTTGGGAAAAGCTTAAAAAGAAATGGAATGAGGAATTGTAATGGATTCTGAAACAACGATTTATAAAAAATACACATTAAAAGAAGTAAAACCAATAATTGAAGATTTGGTTAGAAAGTCAATCTCCTATCAAGAACTTGCTGATAAAGAAGAAAAGTTTTGGAGAGAAAAGCATCCTAACTTTGGACTTTATAATAGCAATATTACTGAACAGGATGAAAAAGAGTTTAAGGCTTTAGCTGAAAAATCTTTTAACAATCCTTACGAGGAAGAACTTAGAAATTTAACACATTATCGCACTCCAATTAAAAACAGTAAAAAATGTTGTAGAAACTGTGCTTTTGCAATTTGTCATTTACGGGATGATAGCTGGCATTATTGTAAGGATTATAAACCTGATAGTTGGAGAGAAATTGTTTACATTAAACCAATTTTTGGTAGACCAAACGAGATTCCTCAGACCATTGAACAGCAAGTAAATAATCAAACAAAGGCTTATTTGGGGGATTATAAAAAGGTTTTGAAACATTGTAAGGATTTAGAAAATTCAGTTCCAAATAACATTGTAACAAAACCTTTTAGTCAGGCAGCTTTGGATAAAGAGGCCGAATTCCAAAAAGAACAAAAGCAATATTGGGATGAGTTTAGCAATACTTTTGATAAAGAAGAAACAAAGATAAAAGGAGATAGTCCTTTTGCTGGAGCGACTCTATATTCTGCTAAACCAAATAAAGAAAGACAAAAAGCTTTCTTTGAAAAGTGGAATAAATGCCCCCTTGGTGCAATGGCAGAAAGTATGGGTTTGATAAGGGAGGTTTAAATATGTCAATGGTTCATTATAAGTGTTCTGGTTGTGGTAGAGAAGTTGCTTATCAGTACTGGGATATAATTTTGGACGAAGCAAGAAGTGATTTTCGCCCCGAAGAATGTTATGGTGGTAAAAAGAATGGCAAGCATTATTGTAAAGATTGTTTTGAAGGAAAAACAAAATTCAGCATAAATCTTTTGAATTGTGGTACACCTTATCTCCTTTCTTTCAAAGGTAAAGAGTATAAGTTAGATGTAGGTGGCAGTAGTCAGAGTGAGGATGGTAGTAAGGTCAGTTCTGCAAGTTCTTCAGCAAGAGAGCTTAAAAATGATTTAGGAGTAAAAGAACCATTTTGGTTTGTTTGTTTTAATTCAGAGAATCCTGGCATTGTTGAAATCGGTGATAAAAAGTATAAGTTTGAAGGAGAAGTTCTTCAAAGAGACGACGCTCGATGCAAAATAACAGTTTTAGAAGAAGCGGGGGAGGAGGGCTAAAAATGGCAAAACTTAAACTTTTTGGAAAGGGTAAGGATTGGAAGAAAAGAGTTTGGGAAGAATGTAAAATTGTATATTATGTGAATGAAGAAAAGGTAGAGGAAACCTTTAGAGACTTTTTCGCAAAGAGACCATTCTTTCATGTAATTGATGGTGCTAGCCCTTACGTAAAACTTTTGGTAGCCTTTGGAGGTCCCTCAGCCTATTATACTTGCCTTCCAAAAGATTTGGTGGTTACAACAATTACACCTTTGGCTTGGAAAACATTAAAGCCAGTTTTCAAATGGGGATATAAACATGACTTCAAACGAGATTAAGGAACTAAATGATCATCCAATAGATTGGTGTTACAATTGTGCAAAAGTTGCATGCAAAACATCTAAACAAAAAATGTTTGCTTGGATAGTTTGTTTTTTAATGAAGAGTGACAATGCACATTATTATTTTGCTCATACCTCAGGGAAAGAAACTTTTCAATTTGGTTTGAATCTTAGATTTGTTTTAGCAGAGAATGAAGCAATTGTGGATGAGCTTCATAAAAAGAAAAATTGGAAGTTTTTAATTGAGTTGATTTATAATCACATAATGAATTGTAATATTCAAATTACAAAAGAAAGGTGTGCAGCTTTACTAAAACCTAAACTTGAAATTGATGGTGAAGTTGTTAGGGTAGAATATAAATGTTAAAAAGAAAGGGAACCTGTGAAAAAGTTCCCTTTTATAATGAACGAGTCGAGAAAACCTATTGATCTTTAGTCAATAGGATGAATCGACTCAAAACATTTCAGCTAATTATTATATATTTTAGAAAAACACTAAATATAATAAAACAATTTACACTAATTATAAGGAGGTTGAAGAAAATGTTGAAAGCCTATGAATTCAGAATCTACCCAACAAAAGAACAAGAAGAAATCTTCAACCAAACTTTGGGTTTGTGTAGATTGTATTGGAATATTGTTGTAGCTAACAAAAACGAAAATCATGAAATGTTGATTCGGGGTTACAAACCAATTTTCGAAAAGTACAAACCTGAGGCATTGCAATGGGCAAAAGATGCGGCCTGCTCAATCCCTTTAGCTCAAATGTGGTCCGATGTAAGAGCAGCGTACACAAATTTCTTCAAAAGTTGTAAAGGTCAAAGAAAAGGAAAGTTCATTCAGCCTCCAAAATTCAAAAGTAAAAAGAATCCAAAAGATTCGTTCAGATATTCTTGTTCAAACTGTAACCCGAAGATTGATGAAAATGGATTGTTTTTGACAAACAAACTTGGTTACATTGATATTAGAGCTCACAGATTTGCTCAGGGTAAATGGAAGAATATTACATTCAGAAGAACTGCTACAGGAAAGTGGTTTGTAAAGATTTGTGTAGAGAAGAAAGAAGAACCAAAAGTACATAATGGAAAAGCAATTGGAATAGATTGGAACTGCGATGATGAAGACTTCATCTCAATGAGCAATGGTACGAAAATCAAGTGCCCAAGGTTTTTGAGAAAGAAGCAAAAGCAATTGAAACATTATCAAAAGGAAATGTCTAGGAAAATTGTTAGCTCCAACAACTACCTGAAAGCTAAATATAAAGTTGCAAAGTTACACGAAAAAGTTGCTTGGCAAAGAAAAGATTGGCTTCACAAAGTGAGTAGAGATTTAGCAAACAAATTTGAGTACGTGATCGTAGAAAACATCAATCTACAAAATATGGCAGAAAATCTACATCACGGGAAAGCTGTAGGAGATCAAGGATTTGGAATGTTGAGAAGTATGATTGCTTACAAAACAAATCTCATAAAAGTTTCTGCAAAAGATACTTCGAAAACTTGTTTCGATTGCGGATACGTAAATCCAAAAGTAGTTGTTGGAATAAAGAAATGGAAATGTCCTGTTTGTTCAAAAGAACATGACAGAGATATAAATGCAGCCAAAAACATCTTGAAAAAAGGTGTGACTAGTCTTGGCATAGTAGGAAGGGAACCATCCGAAATTATAAATGCCTGTGGAGCACCAAGCAGTGCTGTGAAACAGGAAAGTCCAAACTCATTGCAGATTACTGCATAAAGTTGGAAGCTGATGGGTCTTTAGTCCATCAGTAGTTCACTTTGACCTAATCCTTTTTAATTTCCTTTACATTCTCTTTTGTTTGTTTAACGAATGCAATAATTTTAGAAAACAATTTTACAATTCCTTCATATGTGTAAACTTCTGTAGAGGCTATAAAGTAACCAAACAGTGCAGCATAAGGGAATTCAAAATGGCCTAAAGTAATTTTGTTGAATACAATGGATGCAACAAACCCTATAATGAATACAAAAATTGGAACAAACTTTGAAATTTTTTCAAAGAAACCTTTTGCAAATTTCTTTACTAAAGAAACCGCAATCATCAAAACAATTGCTGTAGCAGCAACAAAAATGACTTCTGATAGCATATCAAAAATCCTCCTTTATTTCAGAATAAAATAGTGAGTTTTCTCCTATATTATATTTAAGGAATTTGTATTATGGAAACTACGAAGAAAATGAAAGACTGGGCAGAATGCCTTTGCTCTGAAGTGGAGAAAGATCACCCAAATGATGGTCCTCTAAACAGAGGATCCTTTTTGCTTTTTTGGGACTCATACCATCATAAGACTGCAAGACTGATAATATCCAATACAGAGGATCTCGAGGTTAAGGAATCCCTAGCTCGTCAGATTTTTAAAGCTTGGTTTGAAAATCGTTCTGTTATGTCCGTTATTAAAGCAAGAAATAAAATAAGCCTTGAGAAATATAAAAAGGATAAATTGTATAACGGAAGAAAATTAGATGATGACATGAAATCTAGTTTTACAGGTTTCCTAAAGCATAGAGCAAACCTTTATCTTCCAATTGAAACTTGGGATAAGTTTTTCGAAGAGTTCGTTGCTGATGACCCAATTTTTAAAGAATGTGGAGAGATTCCTACTTATCCAGTTGTTGTTTATTCAGTTATTGGTGAACCTGGACATCTTGAAATAATGCGTTATGAAAACCTTGATACAGTACCAAACAGTTGGCATTTTGAAAGACGTTTTAAGGATATGGATACAGCTTTGAAGGTTACAGAGAATTGGGATTTTGATGAATCAGCCCAGTCTACTTATCCTTCAAAGTTTATTAAAAGGTTGACAACAGATGATGCCTTGAAAGGAACTATGGAAGTTTGGGAAGATAAAAAAATTGGAGGTTGGGAAATGGAGGATCTCTTTGATGAAATTGCAACAGGACCGGCTGTAGACTTGGAAACGGAAAATAATTTGTTTGATCAGAAATTCCTTCATGCAATGTGGACGGATGACTTGAAGGATAAGGAATGCTTTTATGCAGATGATATTCCAAACTTAAAGAAGGCTGTAGAAAATAATATTGTTCAGTATAAGGGTAAGCTTATATTTTCTGGAAATGAATTTCATCCTTTTAAACCAGGTTGGGAAAAAGCATACATTTTTGCATACTACGATCCAGACTATGAAGTTAAGTGGGCTAAAAAACAGTTAGATGCAAAAAGGGATGAGGATCCAATTTACCAAATAAAGGGGAAAATCGAAAGATTGAATGCAGATAGATCCTTAAAAGAAATTCTTTGGAATTTGGTAGAACTTGTGGAGGGAAAAGCTGATAAGGATCATTCACACTTTTCAGCCTCAGAAACAAGATTTCGGTAATTAAAAATGAATGAAGTTTTCAAAAAGTATTATTGTTGTGAAAATTGCAATAATGATTTTGTTGTAGAAATATGGCAAAATATTTGGACAAAAAGGTTGATATCTGAAAAAACAGGAAAAATTGTTTCAGGAACCGACACTATATTTTGTCCGGATTGTGGTAGCTTAAAAACAAAAATAATTGGATCTGATCCAATTTTATAGGAGGTATGAAAAATGGCATATGAAACATTGAGCACAGAGGAACTTCGGAAGGAACTGCTTCGAAGAACTTCAGACATGGAAAGTTGGACAAACGATATCAATCTTGCAAAAGCAAGAGAAGATGTAATGGATGAATTGAAAAAAGGTGCTGCTGCAAATGCAAAAGCTTCTGATGAGATTAATTCAAGTTTGAAAAAGAAAAAGATTTTTAAACTCTTGGCAAACGTTTCTGGGTTGCTTGCTTTTATTGCATATATTGTATTCCTTACTCAGGTTTTTGATTTTAATAGTCTTCCGAACGATTTAAGATCAAATGCAAATATAAATATGCCCGAAGTTTTTGTAAGCGTTGTCTTGATGGCATTTTATGGAATTCTTTATATCCTTTTCAATAACAAAGTTTATAAAATTATCCACACTCCCAATCTTGTAGATTCTGAGGATCATCAAAAACGTTCAGAAATGCTTTATTGGTATCTTATGCTGATGAATGAAACCGATTCTAAAATGCTTTACAGAAAAGTTTATACAGACACCTTTGCTGTAGTTAATGAACTTTGTAAGGATCCAAAAATGAAAAAGAAAGTTGAGGACATTAAAAAGAAATTAGGAATTGATTTTTCTTATGTTAATGAAAAACTAAAGGCTGCAGAAGAGAGGTTAAAAGAGGATGGAATCAATCCGGAGGATGTAAAATAAATGGAAATGGTAACGGAAACTGCTACATTCTTTAAAGCAATGGATGGAACAAGATTCTTTTCAGAAAGTGAATGTGATAAGTATGAAAAGGAGCATTCAGAGGAAACTTTAAAAGCTATACGAAAGGAATTGGCAAATATTTCTAACAGACTTTCTTATTACAAGGAATGGGTTCTTCCTCAAACAGAAAGGCATCTTAGGGATTCCAGAGCAAAGTTTGTAGAAAAAAGAAACAAAGGAGATTGGGCAAAGATCTCTAATACTTATTTGGAGCTTCAAGCCGTACTGCTCAAAAAGAATCAGGAAGTTAAAACTTATAAAAGACTAAGAACTTTGGCAAACGCTTTGATTCGACGAAAAAATGAGCTTCAGGCTATTAATAATAAAAAGATGTACAATTTTGATGATGTTTTTGGGCCAAGAGCTAATCTAAGGATGTTTGAAATTAAAGAGTTCAGAACTTGGGCAGGTGACAAAGCTACCGCAATTGCTGATAAGAAGTACTGGGGTAACCTTTACGCTGGTTATTTGAATAGCCAAAAAGAAAATTAAATTAACTCTCTATATTTTTTAGAGGAGGAAAAACAACATGAGTGAAGGTAAAACAACTACCGCAAAGGAAAGAGTTCAGATCGAACTTTCAGAATTAAAGGAACGCAATGAAAAACTAGGAAATCTTTTGGGTAAAGTAAAATCTGACAATATGCCTAATCACCAAAAACTTTTGGATTCACTTTCAAATGAACAGAAAAAACTTTTGGCAAAACAGTTCAAGGTTCAGAAAGAATATATTCGTATTCTTGAAAAACGTCTTAAGATTTGGGTAGACGAAAAGTAAATTAAAATGAGGGTAAACTTTTTTCACAAGTTTACCTTTTTTTATGGAATTTTAAAAAAGGAATCACCTATATTATAAGCAAGAGGTACAAAGATGGCAAAAGCAATCAAATATTATTACGTTAAAAAATATCACAGAGGTCACTACACAATTGTAAAGGGCACTCTTGATCAGTTGGTTAACAATTACTTTGGTTACACATTGGATTGTGGGCATTCCTGGAACGACAGAATCAATTCAAAACCAAAAACTTACAAAAGTTTGATTTCAAATTTGAACAAGTCCTACCGTGAAACAATGGGTGGCTGTTTTGATCCTGACTTTGTTGACGAGGCCACAGAAGAAGATTACATCAATGCAGAAGCAAATGGCTATCTCACAAGTGAGGCAATGTAATGAAAGTTCTTATAAGCAAGGATAAGAACGGGAAACAAGTTGTGAAGTACAAAGCAGCAGACGGTTTGGTTTTTGACCGAAAAGAGCATTGTACTTTTTATGAAGAAAAACATATGTGGAGATGCAAAAATGGCACACATAGCAGCTCAGTGCAGACGTTGTAAAAACATTATTCAAATTCCGTGTTCAGATGAAACATATGTAGCAGCCCAGTTTTGGAATGCAGCAACAGATCCAAGACCAATCCAGGAAGTTTTTCCTGATATGAGTCCAGAACATAGAGAAATGTTTGTGTCAGGAATTTGCCCAGCATGTTGGGATGCAATGTTTGGTGAGGAAGAAGATGAATAAATACAGAGTAAGTTGGAGAAGTAAGAGGGGTGTTGGTTCCTCTGTTTATGAAGAAAAGTCTCAGTGCGAAGTTTTGATGAAGATAATGAAAGTACTTTCAGATGATGGAGTACATGCACCTGCCTGCCGTATAAAGGTTGAGCCTGTGAAGGAGTAAATTGTGTACAAGGTTTACGTTGAGTATTTTTGGGAAAGTGACACATTGATGTTTCCTACATATGAGGAAGCGGATCGTTGTTTTAATGCGAAATGTGAATGCGCAAACACAATCGTTGATATGTTTGACCAGGAAGGAAAAATAATCAAAACAAATAATAAACATCATTTGAGAGGTTAAAATGGATAGCAAAAATAAAAAGGTAACAGTTTCAGTTGGTTGTGGAATTTTCCAAATCATTTTTTCAATACTTGCTGTTTTGTGTACTCTTCAGGCAAGAAGTATTTATGATTTTGGTTTTGATTTAGCAACCTGGCCGCTTTGTTGGATTACTTGGAATGAAGGTGTTTGGGATTTAGTAAAAACAATTATTTGTGCATTTATGTTTTTACCTTTCCTTTGCAGCATTGCCATTGTATTGACAATCGGATTAATCTTTTTGATTTTGATGATTGTTGCAAATTGTTTGGGGTAAAAGATTATGGAAACACTAAAGGAAGTTCAGGAATATGTAGACAAGCAAATTAAGGTTCTAGAAAGAAAAAAGGATCTTCTAGTATCCTTAGAAAGGCTCTACGAAGTGCTCTCTAAGCAGAAAAGCCTGACTGGTTATACAATTGAAATCAACCCCAATATAATCAATAACTTTTATGGTTATATTGAAATTAGCAAAAACAATCTAACAAGATGCAAGATTGAGGTTACAATAGACAGGGATGTAGGAATAAATTTTCCCCTTGGTAAAACAGAACAAAGGTGGGTTAACTGGCAAAACAGACATGTAGCCACAGAAGAAGTACTCAATGTAATTTTGGAGGGTCTAAAATGAGTGAAAGGGTTGAATTATCCAAAGAGCAAATGGTTTCAGTAAAAAGAGGGCACATTGAAAACGATATTTGTAGGGATTTAGCTAACCCCTTTGTTCAACTTATTGGAAGAGGAATTTGGCTCTGGCACGATTCAGTCAAGGGCATCTGCCGTTCTATAAAAAGTCAAGAGGTAAAAGACAAGGTTGATAAGTTTGTGTCGGAGGCTTATAATATTCAGAAAGATAAAAGTGTCACAAACTTAAAATTCAAAACAGCCCAAATTGTAAAACTTTGGATCGAAGGTATATCCATTTGCTTTGAAGAAATGGCAGAAGATTATGATGTCTTGAGAGATGTTTTTGCCAACGATAACACTTACTTTGCAATTGACCAAATTTCCCAAATCACTTACGAAGATTTTATCAGCCTAACTGATCGTATCAAAAAGTATTGTAAGGGTATTCAGTTTGTTAGTTATATAGATGACAAAATTCAGGAGGCCAAAGACCTCCGCCAAATGTATGGAGACAAAAGTTTAAGTGTAATTTACAAATTAAGAATGGTAAAAATTATTGTTGAAGTTTTGTGCAGCAGCTTTGTCTATATTGAGGATATGGAGTTTGATTGATGGAAATTAAGTTTACAGAAAATGCACTTCACGACAATTATAAATTTGAAGTGAGTCTAGAAATAGAGAATGATTGGGTTGATTCTGAAACAGTCAAAATGGCAAAGCATATTCAGCCAATGCCTGGAGAGGATTATGTGGATCACACTATTAGAGAACACTCCGTAGGAAATATTATCCTCACTGTTTGGGATACAAATTCAGGCAAGGACTCCTGGGTGGGTCAGTATTTCATTGCTCCAAAAATTTGGAAAGAGGAAATCACAGCCCGTTTGATGCAGATTTCCACAGATTTGGTAAAAACGATTATTGCTGAAATTGATATCAAATTAAATAAAGAGATTTGGAAAATTGTTGGAGAAAAAGAAAAGAACTCCGAGTTTATAAAAAAGGCAGGAACTGAAAAAGAAATCCATCTTCAGAATGAAAAAGTAATTGGAAGATGTCCTGCTGCAAAAGAGGCTTTGGAAGCAATAGATAAAAGAATCGAGGCCATGAGTAAAAAGAATGAAGAGGAGAAGAAGCATATGAAAACGTTAGAAGAAATTGATCTAAATACAGCCTTCACTTCAGATGAGTTTACAATTGAACAGGATAACGATAGTGGAAGGGTTGAAATTAAAATGGTCTTTACAGGAAGATCAAAAAAGGAATTTACAAGAGAATTAACAGCAAACGAAATGCACTATGTTTCTGAATTTGCAAAATTCTTTATCAAAGATGTTGTGGCCCAAATTACTTGGGAAAGTAAATATATTTGTGGAGAGGAAATGTACAACTCAGGAAGTATTGAAAAAACTTTCTTGGGTGATGGAAGGAAAGATTTAGTTGATGAAGTTTTCAATTATGCAAGGGCAATTTCAGATATTGAAGTTTACGCCAATGATTCAAACTCATCTAAGGTATTAGCTAAATACAATAACTGGCTCGAGAAGATGAGACGCCTTTATGTGGAAACTTTTTACGTTGAGCCTTACACATTTGAATTTGACTCAACCAATGATGCCAACTATCTTGCTTTCAAAATTAAAAAAGGAAATTCTCTGGATGAGATGACAATTATAATGGTAGCAGATAAGGATGCTAAAATTTCCCAGGATAAAAAGGATGATATTTCCTTTAAGGATGTGTTAAAAGAAATTTTAATAAATTCCACTGTTAACGGTTATATGACATCCACAAGACATAAAATGGATGATTTGAAAAATGTCCACAGTTTGTTTTATTTTCTTAAGGAAAAAACAATTAAAGTTTTCGGGGATCTCAATGTAACAAAAATCTACGATTCAGAAAAATTTGTGGCAATGTCCAATTGGTTAAGTGATTTAGTAAACATTGCAAAAGAAAAAGGGGAGATCAGCGATACCCATAAGATAGAGGCCTTTTTTCCTTTCAAAACAAAATTCTTTGTTGAGAATGTTAAAATTGAATTTGAAACAAAAGTTGATTTTAGGGATTGGAAACCAGGAAGAATGACTTTGGACGAGGTTACAAAGGCACTGACAAAAAAACCTATGCATTGGCACATTAAACTTTTGGAGCCAAATAAAAATCGTAGAACTGAATTCGATGCTGTTGATGCTTTTAGATGTGATGATTTTGAGGCTGACTTTGTACAGTACTTTAAAAAGATAATGGAAAGGGCCCACATTGAATTTGAAGAAGAGGATAATTACAGAAGAGTCCTTTTGAAAGTTGTTAATTCCTTTAGAACTTTTACAAGGGAACATACTGGAAAAGTTGTAGTTGAAGAAAAAACTGCAGAGGAAATTTTAAAGAAAGAACTTAGAAAAAGTATTGAGGAATTAAAGGGTTGTTTTGAACATTACAATTATCTTAGTGATGAACATGCAAGATTAATGTATCAGCACAATTTAGGCAAATATCCTTTCAAAAGTGTACTTGAAAAAGAAATAATGGATAATGAAAAAGATTTGAAGGAAACAAAAAATAGATTCTATAGTATTTGTAAAAAGCTGGCCCAGTAGGGTCTATAAATCCGAGGTGAATGTATGTGTGTAAATGACAAAACGGATCGCTATCGCCATTTTGAGGCCTACTTTAATTATTTGAAGTCCTCAAAGGCTTTGGAAAAACTTTCTCTCAAGAAGTTGCTTTATAAGGTCTATGAACAGGCCTGTATTGATTGTGGTGCAACAGGTGAGGAAATCTCAATGGAGGATGCAAAGAGGTTTCTCGATGATACCTTATTTTTGGATTTCATTAGGGATTGTGTTCTTCATCCAAGTGAAAAACCTCTTCCAAATAATGACTACGTAAAAGTTGTTTATGAATGTACGGAAGAAGATAGAAAGAATTGTGTTGCATGGCCTGACCGTTGTTCTGATGTAGGTTGTGATGAAGAGGGTAAATGTGCAACCATTCTTAATCTTTCTAAACTCTGTGGTATTGATTCAAACAAAAAAGAAAAGGTTGAAGAAAAGCTTTTGAGCGAAGAAGAAATAGAATTGTTAACAAAAGCAATTACCAAGGAGGAAGAATAAAATGATTCTTGAGCTGACAAAAGAAGATGTAAAAAACCTTAAAGATTTTTTTATTGATATGGATAATAAGGTCGAGCCTTACAATATTGATAACATTGTTGAAAAAGTAGAAAACCTTTGGAAGGAAATTAAAGATGAGTCGTAGGGTTGAAAGTGATAACCACAATCGTTGGTTTGTAAATGGTAATAACTTTTCAGCAAGCTTTGCGGATTGGGTTGTTAAGATTAATCATCTCATCTTTTATAGGGATGATCCACTTGAATGTAGTATGATGCATGCTGCAAACCAAATTGCGGAATCAAAATGGATTGTAAAATTCGGACAGGGAGAAGGTGGAAAATGGGCCCACCCAATTTATTGTGATACCCTAGAAGATGCTTTTGAATTAGTTGATAATTATAAAGAACAAATTAAGTTTGATGACTTGATGAAAAAACTCTATGAGGATCACAACCAACCATCAGATAGCATATATTCAAACAACGGAATTTAAAATACGGATAAAAAAATGACCAAACAATTAAAAGATTGTGTAAAGGCACACAAAGAATTGATTCTAATAAATCTTACAAGTTTTGAATGCCCTGAATGTTGCAAAAAGTATAAAATATCAAACTATCCAGTAAGAGCCAATCTATTTAATGATAAAAAATATCATAAGTATAAGTTTTATCTAAAATGTAAAGACTGTGGTTTAGTTACCCCAGCCTATGAGGACTTGAAAAAGTTAATGGAAGTTTGGGAAGATATTTGGATAAGTGCAGAAATTAAGGCTGTAGGGGCAGAAGAGACCAACGAATCCTAAAGAAACCCTATATGTAAAAACTAATTATTTCAAAGGGTGGAGTTGAAATGACAGAAGAGGTTAAAAAGAGGATTCAAAAGACTGCAAAGGATAGCCTTTTGTTAGGTATTCAAAATTGCTTAAAATCCGAAATTACTTTTGAAGAAATTAAACAAATTGTTGCAGCAGCAGAAGCTTTGCAAAAGAAGTAAAAGATTTTAGGTCTGATTTTTTCAGACCTTTTATTTTGTTTACGCACTATAATATAAGTATGCTAACAAAATTTGAAATTAATCATGCTAACTATAAAACAAATGCGGTTAGACACGGAGTGGCTCAAACAGAAAAAGATATGCACTATCTTTGGGAACATATGAATTGTAAATCTGAAGAAGAGTTTGCAGAAGCCGCAAAAGAGTTTTACAAGGAAACTGGTGTCAAATTCGTTCTTGTAAAGATTTGGAAAAACCATATTTTGTTTTGGAAATATCAACCTTTGTATGTATTGGCAAGTCATCCTTTTGATGATGGTTTGAAAGTTCACGAGGCTTTTGAAAGCCTTTTTAATGATCACAATTTTAAAGTTGAAAAACCTTGGCAGTGGAGAGTTTTGAAAACTTATATTTAAGGAAGAAAAATGAATTTAATGGTATGCGGCGGAAGGGATTTTAACAACAAAGAACTTTTGTTTAAAACCTTAGACGAGTTAATTAAAGAAAACAATTGGACAGATATTGTCATTTTGGAGGGAGAAGCTAAAGGAGCTGATACTTTAGTAAAGGATTATGTTGCAAAAAGAAATCTCCTTTTTAAACCATATCCTGCCGATTGGAAAAGCTGGGGTAAAGCCGCAGGCCCAATTCGTAACAAAGCAATGGTTACAGACTGTGATTATTGTGTTGCTTTTTGGGATGGCCAATCTAGAGGAACAAAAAGCTCAATTGAATTTTGTAAACAAACAGGAAAACCTTACAAAGTAATTTATTATGTTGATCAAGCAAATTAAAGAAAAGAATGAATTAATCAATGTTAGAGACTCTCTGAACAGCCTTCGTAATTATTATGAGGGTTTTAAGGAATGGTTTGACTCTAAAATACTTCCTTTAAAAAACAGATTTGTATTTGCTGCCTTTGATAATGATGAATTTGCTGGTGCTTTGATTCTTAAAAAAGAATTGGATAGTTGTAAGGTTTGTACTTTGTATGTAAGAGAAAAGAGTCGTTTTAATCATATTGGTGGGGACTTTTTGAGAATTGCCCACGACACTCTTCAAACAAACAAACTTCCGATTTCGATTTCTGATGAAGTAAAAGAAGAATTTTTTAACAGTAAATATTTTAATTTTGTTTGTGAAGAAGAAAGAACAGGTATTTATAAAAAAGGTGTTACTGAGTATTTTGGTTATTTAACTTTCCATGAGAATTATGGTATAATTCAATTTATGAAAACGTACTGGAAGGGTAATTGGCATTTAGCTGCTATAATAAAAGAGAAAGAGTTTAAAAGTGAAGAAATAAAAGAATTGGAAAAATTATTTGAAAAAGAATTCCATAGCGAAATAGAATTTCTAAAAGATTTTGGTCCAATTTTTGTGGAGGATAAAAATGCTGTTTCATGTAGATAAGAATTATTTTAGTTTATGGTTTACTTGCAATCATAAATTAAACAAACTCCAAACATTTACAGAAAAGTCTTGGGACGATTCAGTTGAAATTACAATTCAACTTTTAAGATATAAAAATGATAAGTCAACGGTTTCAGTTTGTGCTTGGAAAAAAGATTTGACAAAATCTGAAAATAATGGAGTTACTGCAGTCTATGCAAATGCACCTGTTTTGATTTTGGATCAAAAAATTCCTTATGTAAAAAATAATCGTTACCACATTGATTTCACTTTTGATAAAATCAAAGAACCAATTCGCCATGTTTGGAAGGGTAATTATAAAATCCTTTTGAAGCAAAGAGAAATGGGGGTTTACATTCAATTTACTTCTGATGAAGGGGATGAAAACAATAAGGATGTAATTTATACTTGCGAAAAGATGATGCATCCAAAAGTTGCTAAAAAAGAATTCAGGATTCTTAGAAAGGCCAAACTTGTTGGAAAGCCTCATTGGGATTCCTGGTTTGAAGGGGCTGATATTTGTTGTCATTCATGTAATCCCCCAATGGAAAGAATTTATGAGGCTTTGTCAAATCCTTCCTACGGAAGAGTTTACAGGTTAAAAGATAAAGGGTATATGCCAATTTTTGGAAACAAAGCAAATGGGAATTCCAATTTTTATTTTAGGTATAAAGGTAATGTTTATCAAAAATTAAAGAATCAGGATCTTTTAACTTTCTATACAAAAGATCAATATGATGCCTATATAAAGAAACTTGGATACGAAGAAGGCCATTTTGAAACTTTTGAGAGATTATTTAACATAAAATTAACTCAGGAAGAAATTAACAGCAACGGGAATGTCATTGGTGGGGCCTATAGGTTAGAAAAAACTTACCTTAAGGAGACAGGGGATTTACTCTGGAATGAATGCATAAAAGCAAAAGATTTTGGTACAGAAAAAGATTGGAAAGAGTTAGAAGAAAAAGGCATAGCTAAAAAAGTAGTTACTGATGGAACTCATTCATCCTATCCAACAGGAACTGAATTCTGTCCAGTTTGTAAAATGATGCATAAAATTGCCCATAGTGGATATCATTGGGAAGGTTTATACCTACGTCTTAAGGAGACCCTATATTGGACTTTTGTTTATAGGTTTAAAAGCTTCCTTAAAATTCTAAAAGTAAAAATAGCTGATGCAAAATACGATAAGGAACATCCCGAAAAAGATTAAAAATTTACAAACATTTTTTGGCAAATCGTACCTGAAAATCACCTATATTATATGTGAGAGGTACGAATAAATGATAAAGGAAGCTTACGATAAAAAATTAGAAGAATTGAAAGGCCAGGATGTTACAATGGAGAACATTTTTGAAGGATTGATTTTCCGTTGTAGTTGGTGGGGAATGGCAGACTACTTTGAAGTAGTTGGTAAAACGGCCAAAAGTTTAAAACTCCGGGAAATCAAA
>Ga0247611_10003506_pt1 | contig 23162 bp, 18 predicted proteins | sample 177DNAGHGhighgp2_FD_192422 | JGI IMG/M metagenome (GOLD analysis project Ga0247611, IMG submission 192422) | Sheep rumen microbial communities from Palmerston North, Manawatu-Wanganui, New Zealand - 1770 DNA GHGhigh gp2 | ecosystem: Host-associated > Mammals > Digestive system > Stomach > Rumen... | reverse complement strand
CCTAGTTCCGAGAGAGCCGGGACGAAACGGGCGGTCTTTTCGACCAGTTTCTGGGCCTCGCGAAGGGCCGAACTTACGCTTGTGCGCTCGTCCGAAGGGTCCAGAAGATCCATGGCCTGCGCGAGATTCGTCTTGATTTCCTCGGCATTGGCGAGCTGCTTCTGCTCCTCCTCCAGTTCTTCGAGTTCACCGTCGCGAAGGGCGGCCTTGTCGAGCTGGTCGAACTGGGCGCGATTGTAGTCGTACTCCGCCGAGAGGCGGGAAAGACGATCGCGCGCTTCGGCCAGCTCCGAGCGCGCCGCCTGGAGCTGCTGCCAGCTGCGGGCCGCTTCCCCTCTAAGTTCTCCAAGGCCGGCGTAATTGTCCAGCAGAGACAGCTGGAACGCGCGGCTGGTAAGCATCAGGCTCTGGTGTTGGGAATGAATGTCGACGAGATGTCCGGCGATGTCCGAGAGCAACTGGACCTGGACCGGAGAGTCGTTGATAAACGAACGGGAGCGGCCGGTCGAGTAGACGACTCGGCGGATAAGAAGACTTCCGTCTTCCCACTCCACCTCGGCCTCCTCGAGAAGGGCCCTTATCTCGTCCGATGAATTGTCTACTGAAAACTCCGCTTCTACTACACAGCTATCGGCGCCGGCCGAAATGATCGAAGCGTCTGCCTTGGAGCCCGTAAGGAGCGACAAGGCACCCAGCAAGATACTCTTGCCGGCGCCGGTCTGGCCGGTAATGATGACAAGACCCTCCGGGAACGAGATGTCCAGAGAGTCTATGAGAACATAGTTTCTTACGCTGAGAGAGCGGAGCATAGCCCGAAAGAATTAGTCTTCGAGACCTTCTTTTGACTCGCCTGCAGTACGGTAGTAGAGTTCGCCTGCTTTGAATTCCTCAATAGCGATGAGGTCCGGTTTGGGAAGACGCTCGTAGTACTTGGAGATTTCGATCTGCTCCTTGTTCTCGAATACTTCTTCCATATTGTCGCGCTCGTTGCGGAAGTCCTCGAGTTTCTTCGAGATTTCCTTCTTTTCTTCAAGTGCGATCTGGTTTGCCCTCTTTGAGAGGATAACTACTGTTTCGTAAAGATTGCCGGTCGGAGCCGCGAGTTCTTTGGTGTCGCGGGTGACGGTGTTGGTAGGTACTTCCCTGATATCCATAATAAAAAAATTGTTTTCTATTAGAGATACCGGAGTGCGCGCCGAGAAAGTTTCAAATTATTTATTTCTGATTTTCTTGTAGAGAGAATCGAGCTCCTTGCGGTAGTGGGAATCAGGGAACTCGCCGATGAAATTCAGATAATCGTCTACGAAGACTATATAGCGCTCTTTCTGCTTCTCAGGAACGCTCAGACGGGCATAGTGATACGAAGACATAGCCGCATAGTAGAGGATATCCTCCCTGTAATTGTTGTCTGAATCGTCTTTCAGAACGTTCTTCAGAGCAACGCGGGCCGCCTTGTAATCTTCCATCTTATAATAGAGCTTCGCGTTTTCGTAGGCTTTTCTATCGAGCCTGTCGGAAAGATCGTCGAGCATCTTCTCGCAGATGGGCCTGTTGGTCGAACGGGGATGGGCCAGAAGATATTCGCTGATTGCGGTAATTGCGGTATAGGTAGGAGTCTGATCCAGCTCATAACGAAGGGTTGAGCGGTAGAGGCAGTCGATCCTGAGGAATTCTGCGCTCTCGGTGAACTCGCTTGCCGGATAGTTCTCTACGAAGTGTTTGAAGTTGGCTTCTGCAGAGTAGTAGTCCTGCTGGTTGTAGTTACTCAGGCCCCAGTAATACTGGACGGTATCGTCGCGCTCAGTTCCGGAGGTGAGCATCGAAAGCGACTCGAAGAGCTGGGCCGATCTCTGGAATTTACCTTTATTGAAATATTCGAAGGCGGCAGCGTATTTAGCGTCTGCGTCTCCGCTTTCGAGAAGCTGTTCATACTGCGATTTACAGCCGGCATAGAGAAGAGCTGCCGCCGCAAATACAACAATTACCTTATAATTCATTCTTCAAATATTTTTCTGCTTCAAGCGCTGCCCTGCATCCGTCTGCCGCCGCAGTGATAGCCTGCCTGAAATCCGTACCGCGGACATCTCCCGCTACGAACACTCCGGGGACCGCCGTCTTTACTCCGTCCGAGACTATGTATCCGTTCTCGTCTGTTTCCAGCTGGCCGCCGAGCCACTCTGCGTTAGGGTGACGCCCGATAGCGAGGAAAAATCCGTCCAGAGCGATATCAAAAACCTCGCCATTTTTCTCGAAGCGGGCTCCGGTAACTCCACTTTCATCTCCGAGGATCTCGCGGGTAACCGTCTCGAAATGGACCGTAATGTTCGGGGTCCCAAAGACCCTGGCCTGAGAGGCCTGGGAAGCCCTGAGGAAGGGCTTGCGGACTATCATATGGACCTCTTTTGCAAGGCCGCTGAGGTACATTGCCTCTTCGCAGGCGGTGTCTCCGCCCCCTACGACCGCGACCTTCCTGCCGCGATAGAAAAAGCCGTCGCAGGTCGCACACGCGGAGACGCCCAGGCCCCTGAACTTCTTCTCTGAGGGAAGTCCGAGGTACTTGGCGCTGGCGCCTGTCGCGACTACTACTGTCTGAGCCTCCAACACACTGCCGTCTTCAAGAGTAAAGGTCTTGGCTGCGAGATCGCAGCTGACTACCCTTCCGCGCATGAACTTAGCTCCGAGATTCTCGGCCTGAGCCTTCATCGCGAACATCAGTTCATTGGCGTCTATTCCGTTCTTAAAGCCGGGATAATTCTCGACCAGAGTAGTCGTTGTAAGCTGGCCTCCGGGCTCCGGACCCTCGATAACCACCGGGTCCATCGCCGCTCTCGCAGCGTAGATTGCCGCAGTACAGCCTGCAGGACCTCCTCCTATAATCAGACACTTAATCATATCGTGCAAAGATAACTAAACAAGTTCACACAACAAAGTTGCCTGGGTGCAATCTTTGACCCTGACCCGGACATAGTCTCCGGCTTTGTGCTGGCTATCCGCCCACACACACATCTTCGAAGAACCGGCGCGGCCACACAACTCGCTGGGACTACGCTTCGAAGGCCCTTCAACCAGGACCTCCAGTTCTTTTCCTATATCGCGCTTGTTGCTTTCGAGCGAGAGTCTGTTCTGAAGATCGATTATTTCGTTCAGACGGCGGGTCTTCACCTCGATAGGGACATCGTCCGGGTATTTTCTTGCCGCCAGGGTCCCCGGACGCTCGGAGTAATAGAACATGAACGCGGCATCGAAGCGGACCTTCTCGAAGAGATCGAGCGTCTTGCGGTGGTCCTCCTCCGTCTCAGAGCAGAAGCCTGCGATTACATCGGTCGTTATCGCGCAGTCGGGCATCAGCTCGCGGATTTTATCTACGCGCTCGAGGTACCAGGCTGCCGTGTAGCGGCGACGCATCTTCTCGAGGATGCGGTCGGACCCGGACTGGACCGGGAGGTGGATATGGTGGCAGATGTTAGGGTAACGGGCCATGGTCTCGAGCACCTCGTCCGAAATGTCCTGAGGGTTCGAGGTCGAGAAACGCACGCGCATCTGGGGGTTCACCTCCGCGACCATCGCGAGCAGCCGGGCAAACGAAGTCCCTTCGAAATTGTAGGAGTCCACGTTCTGGCCCAGCAGGGTCACCTCCTTATAGCCTTTTTGGGCGCAGTCGCAGGCCTCACGGACGATCGAGCGGGCGTCGCGGCTCCGCTCCACTCCGCGGGTATATGGGACCACGCAGTACGAACAGACGTTGTTGCAGCCGCGCATGATCGAGATGAAGGCGGAAACGCCGTTCGAATCGAGGCGGACGGGGGTAATGTCCGAATAAGTTTCCTCGCGCGAGAGGATTACGTCGATCTGGGGGTGGCCGTCGGAAGCGGCCTCAAGCAGCTCGGGCAGGCGACGGTAAGCATCCGGACCGGCCACGACGTCGACCTTTCCCCCTTCGAGCAGCTGCTCCTTCATTCGCTCGGCCATGCAGCCGAGGATACCGACCACGACCGGCCTGCTTCGGCGCTGGAGCGCGAACTGACCGATACGGCCGAGGATGCGCTGTTCGGCGTTGTCGCGGATCGAGCAGGTATTCGCCATTATGACGTCTGCTTCGTCCATATTCTCCGTCCTGGAATAACCATGTTTTCCGAGGATCGAAAAGACCACCTCGGTATCGGCTACATTCATCTGGCAGCCGTAGGTTTCTATGTATACCTTTTTACTCACGTTCGCAAAGATAGACAAAAAGTTAGTATCTTTGGGGACGTGAAAAAAATTGTAGACATACTGCTAGCTCTTTTGGCAGCCGTCCTTCTGGCCGGATGTTCTTCCTCGCGCAATCAGTTTACGATTACCGGCGGCGGGATGGATTCCGTCCGTATCGGGGATCCTATAACTGCTGTTGCGAACCTCACTGTCAACAACCCTTCATACAAGGTGAAGGTCAGCGATATAAGCGGCAAAATAAAGAACGGAGAGAAGGCCCTGCTCAATGTTCAGGCAGATGATTTTGAGATCCCGGCAAGATCCTCTTCGACCGTCTTTGTCCCGATAGAAGCCAGCCTGGAACCGGGAGTAGGCGTGTTCGGCATTATGAAGATAGTCTCAGGCGGAGACTATGAGAACCTTACGGCCGACATTACTTTTACGGCTACCGGCCTGTTTGGAATTAAGAAAACACAAACCCTTGAGAATATACCCCTCAAGGATTTAATGAAACTGTTATGAGAAAATTTTTGATGTCTTTCGGGCTTCTGATTCTTTCGGTCTGCGCCTTCGCCCAGACCGAGGAGCCGCCCAAGGAAGGTTACAAATACATAGATACCGTTATCTATAATGCGGTTCCGCGCCTGAACGAATCCCTCGTAGGGAAGTCGGTCGGCGAGATTCTCCCCTGGAGGGTGAAGCTTCATCAGAGCCCTTCGATAAAGAGCGCCGCAGACGCCCAGGTCCGTAAAAACAAAACGGTTCAGACAGACGGTTTCCGGATCAGGATCTATTTCGACAACAAGCAGAACTCCCGCGAGGCTTCCTTCGAGAGCGAGTCCCGCTTCAAGAGACTCTTCCCCGGCTACAATACGTACCGTACTTTCAAGAATCCGTATTTCAAGGTGACGGTCGGAGACTTCAGGACCAAGGCAGACGCCCAGGTAGCTTTGCAGCGCATTTCAAGAGTTTTCCCAGACGCCTTTATAGTCACTGAGAAGATGAAGTTCCCGGTAATTTCGGATCTTGTCCGCGTTACTGCAGATACGGTCAGAATGCAGGTTCCGATAGTCCCTCCTACCCCTACCCCTCAGAATGAATAAACAAGGTCTAGCGTTAACCCAGCAGCAGGTCCAGAAACTCTCGCCCCTGCAAATCCAGACCATCAAGCTCATCGAGCTGCCGGTCCAGGATCTGGAACAGCGTGTTCGCCAGGAGCTCGAGGAAAACCCCGTGTTGGATGATACGCCGGATCCCGAATCGCCCGAGCAGGAATCGAAGGAGGTCTCCCTCGATTCGCTTCAAGACGACTATATTCCCGAATACAAGACAAGGGTAAACAACTGGGGTAAAGATCCCAGACCCGAATACAATACCTTCTCTGTAAAGACAGGCTTCCGCGAGAGCCTGCTGGACCAGCTCGGTTTCCGCCCTCTTTCCCAACACGAAAAGGAGGTCGCCTCGTTTATCGTAGGTTCGCTGGACGACGACGGTTATCTTCGCCGTGACCTCGATTCGCTGGTAGACGACCTTGCCTTCCGCGCAAACATCGAGAGCGACCGCGAGGAGGTAGAACGCCTGCTGGCGATAATCCAGACCTTCGACCCGGCCGGGGTCGGCGCGCGAGACCTGCGCGAGTGTCTGCTCCTGCAGCTGAAAGCTGCGAGCCAGACTCCCGAAACGGTGAATGCGCGCCGCATCCTCGAAGACTGCTTCACCGACTTTACCGGGAAACATTTCTCCCGCATCCTTTCCCGCCTCGGGATAGACGAAGACGAGCTGAAGGCCGCTATGAAGCGTATCTCGCGCCTCAACCCTTCGCCCGGCGGCCAGGTAGACGACTCATACTCGGATGTTGCCGAGCAGATTATCCCCGACTTCGTCCTTAAACTGGGAGACGACGGCGATGTTGCCTTCGAGATGCCCCGCTTCAACATCCCAGAGCTGAGGGTAAATAAGAAGTACGCCGATATGCTGGCCAAGGCCGAGGGCGGATCCGACCGCGAGAAGAAGGAAGCGGCGACCTTCGTGAAGGAGAAACTGGAAAGCGCGAAGTGGTTTATCGAGGCTCTCAAGCAGCGCTACAATACCCTTTCGAAGACCATGCAGGCCCTGCTGGACTACCAACACGATTTCTTCGTAAGCGGAGACGAACGCGACCTTCGCCCGATGATCCTTGAAGACATCGCGAAGATAACCGGCTTCGACATCTCTACCATCTCGCGAGTCGTAAACAGCAAGTACATCGACACCCCTTACGGAGTCTATCCCCTTAAGTATTTCTTCTCCGAAGGTCTTGTCAACAAGGCCGGAGAAGAGGTCAGTACGCGCGAGCTTAAAAAGGTTCTCCAGGAGACAGTAGACGCAGAAGACAAACACAAACCGCTTACAGACGAACAGCTCGTAAAAGAGCTCGCGGCAAAGGGCTATATAGTAGCCCGGCGTACCATCGCAAAATATCGCGACCAGTTAGGAATTCCTTTGGCGCGACTCCGCAAAGAAATCTAAGTATTTTTTGTACCTTTGTCAGGATGGGCTCGCAGCAACAGCATACTTGGGAAGATATCGAGGCCTACAAAAACGTCTTGAAAGACAAAGGTCTCAAGGCTACCCGCCAGAGGGTGGCGGTCCACGAAGTTATGATGGAGCTGGGACACGCAAGCGCAGACATGGTCCGTGATCTTATAGCCTCCAAGAATACAGCTAAAGTTACAACCGCCTCCGTCTACAACATCCTCTCCCAGATGGCCCTCCTCGGAATCTATTCCTACCGCCTCAGCAAGGGCGGTAAAATGTATTTCGACGTCAACCCTACCTGCCACCTCCATCTCTACGACCCTCAGGCAGACACCTGGATGGACCTCCAGGACGAAGAACTTACTGAGATGGTGGAGAGCCGCTGTAAAAGGCGCCGTTTCAAAGGCTACAAAGTCGACTCCGTCGACATCCAGATAATCTGTCACCAGTCAATACCTAAAAAGAAATAATATGGAAGTCATCAACCTCGGAGAAAAAAGTTCAGTTCTCAACAGCTTCGTCGCCCAGCTTCGCGACAAGACCCTTCAGAAAGACAGCCTGAGATTCCGTACGAACCTCAACAGACTGGGCCAGATTTTCGGCTACGAAATCAGCAGAACGCTGGCTTCGAAAGAAAGAGAAGTAGTGACCCCGCTCGGCACGGCCCGCCTCAGCGTTCCGGATGAGCAGGTAGTAGTCGCTACCATCATGCGCGCCGGTCTTCCCCTCCACGAAGGTATTCTCAGCTGTTTCGACGCAGCCGAGAACGCATTTGTCGCCGCTTACAGAAAGTACGACAGCGCCGGTGAGTTCCATATCCACACCGAATACTGTACTTGCCCCGAACTCGTAGGTAAGACAGTCATTCTCGCAGACACAATGCTCGCTACCGGTTCCTCCATAGAAGTCGCTTATGAAGTACTTCTCAAAGAGGGCGGAAAGTTCGCCAAGCTCCACCTCGTCTGCCCGTTTGCCAGCGTTCAGGCTATCGAGTACCTCAATAAGAAGATGCCCGAAAATACCGTCCTCTGGGTTGCGGCTATCGATCCCGAGCTTACGAGCCACTCCTACATCGTTCCGGGACTCGGCGATGCGGGCGACCTCTGCTACGGACCGAAACTTTAATCCTCCTTCTTCCAACAACAACTTCTTAAACTATGAAAATCAAAGACCTTTCGTCTAGCGAAAGGCCTCGAGAGAGGCTTCTTTCCGGCGGGCCTCAGGCCCTATCAAATGGTGAACTTCTGGCAGTGCTGCTCCGTAGCGGCACTGCCTCCTCAAATGTCCTTGACGTATCGCGCTCTCTTCTTCGCTCATGCGATGGGAAGCTCGTACGCCTCTCCCAGATGGATATAAACGAGCTACAGAGGGAGCCGGGGATGGGCCCCGCGAAAGCCGCGGTGCTCGTCGCCGCCTTCGAGCTGGGCAGACGCTTTGCCGACGAGCGCGCAGGCTCTCCGGGGCGAATCATCACTGGCCCACACGCCGTATATGAGATGATGATTCCATACCTGAAGGGTGTCCCACACGAAGAATGCTGGGTATTGTTTCTGGATAAGCGGCAGCGCGCGAGCTCGCGCGAGCGGATGTCCTCCGGGTCCCCGGACGGAGTCCAGATGGACCCGGGGACTATCGTCCGCCTTGCGCTGAGCCGCAGCGCCCGCAGCATTATTCTGGTCCACAATCACCCTGCCGGCAACCCCGAGCCCTCCCCGGAAGACATCCGTCTCACCCAGAATCTTGCCCGCACAGCCTCCGCTTGCGGCCTCACTTTCCTCGACCACGTCATCGTCTGCGACGACTCCTTCTACTCCCTCGCCGAGGAGAAACTGTTTACTTCTATTTAAGGATAGTAGTGGGAACGCTCTGATGGGAGCGGAAACGAGCGAGGGCAGTGATACGGTCGGGCTGCTCGTCGATTAGGATTTCAGCACCCGGGATGGCCGAATTGCCGACGGGTTTTCCGTCAACTACGCAAAGGCCCGGCTGAGGGATATGGTAATTAACTCCCTTCGAGTCCCAGTAAGGCATCTCGCGCCAAACGATAAGACTATAGAACTCATCCTCGCTGCAGAGCGCCTTTCTATTCCACGCCCTCTCGAAAACTCCGACGGTCTTCGGGAAAAGATCGTAGCAGAGATCCTCCCAACTGCGTACGGTTTCAGTCCACATCTGGGCCTGGACGCCGATTATGTTCGGATACTCTTTCAGAGGGAACCTGAACGCCTCGGTATCGTCTATGTAGCCGACCCAACTGTGGGCCAGCTCCTCTTTATTCCCCGAGTAGGCCTGGTCGGCGTAGGTATATTCGCAGTTGGACTGGACTACCGGGAAGCCCATATCCGCAATTTCGTAAGGCTTGTTGACATAAGGTCCTATAGTAACCCAGACATTAGTCGAATAGGTGACGCTCCGCAGGAGCTCGGCGATTGCCGGGTTCTTGCAGCCGGCAACTTCCTGCCAGCCGGAGATCTTGATGCCTTTTTCCTTCGCCAGGCGGGCGACTCGTCCGAGATAGAATTCGTGACGGTCTTCGCCGTGCCATGCCCCCGAAGGGACCTCGTCGCCGCCGATATGGATCGCAGGCAGCTCGACTCCGGCCTCGGCATACATCGCGATGATGCTGTCGAAGACCTTGCCGATGAAGGTGTAGACCGACTCGAGCTCGACGCTCATCACATTGTCCGTGAAGCCCTGGGCAGTGTAGTATTTCGAATCGTCGGCAGGATCCTGGAGCCTCATCGAAGCATCGCCCGTTCGCTTTTCGTAGGCCTTCATGGCCTTGATTGCGGCTCGCGCATGGCCGGGAGTATCGAATTCGGGGATCACGCTCATGTGGCGAGCGGCCGCATAGCGCAGGATCTCGATGAAATCGGCGCGGGAATAGTAGCCGTTCGAGAGCGCCTCACGGTTCTCGGGGTCGGCGTTGCCGTCGTACGAAGGCTGGAGCTGATGCTCAAAATCGAGCGAGTGGAACGCGCCCACTGAAGTCAGCTCGGGAATCCCGTCAATCTCGAGACGCCAGCCCTCATCGTCTCCGAAATGGAGATGGAGGACATTGAGCTTGTAGCGCGACAGGACGTCGATCAGGGTCAGCAAGTTCTCTTTGGTCGTGAAGTTGCGGGCGATGTCGAGCATAAATCCTCTGTACTGATAGTCCGGCCAGTCTTCGATAGTCATTTCCGGGACTTCGCCGCCATGGTTCTCGCGAAGCTGGGCAAGAGTCTGCTGCGCATAGTATTCGCCGTCCGGGTCCTCGGCCTCGATGATAACCGTCTCGCCGGTCGTGAGCCTGTACCAGCCGCGGGGGCGCACCTCCGCCACCCTGTTTTTAGGCAGCGGGATAATCCGGGCGGCCGCGGGCTCGCTCAGCCTCTTCGAGGCGTTCCATTTCACCCACTTCTCCCCGTCCGGGGCAAGCGGTTGAAACTCGTAAGAGACGCTCAAAGGCTTCGAGCCCTTCGCTGTCTGAAGCACGAACCCCTCCGGAGCCCAGCTGCGACGGGTCAGAGCGCTGGCGCGGTAGAAGATACGGATGGTGTCCTTCGCGACCACGGGCGTAATCTGATGTACGTTGGCCTGATACTCTTTCACCGCGGCGTCGGAGCCTTCCAGCGCGCTGATTCTCTGGGGGAACATGCTGAACCATATAGTCCAGCCGTCCGGCAGAGACTTTGCGTTTATGATTTCAATCGTGTGGACGGCTTTCCCTTTCGAGTCCGGCGCCCCCTCTATCCAGCGGACAGACGGAGCAGAGGTACATGATGTAACCAATGCGGTTGCGAGTGCACATTTAGCGAGCAGTTGTGTAAGCGGGGCCAAGTTCATTGAGCGATGTGTTTATTTTAGTGTTGTAAGTATTCAGGGAATAAATCGAACCGCTGTTTTCGTTGGCGATATAGAGGTCATACTGACCCTTTCCGCCAGAGCGGGTCGAGACAAGGAAAAGCCATCCGGCCGAGACGGGATATGCGTCTGAATAGTCGGCGTTGGATTTATTGAAAGGCAGATACCTGGAAGCGCGACCGTCGAACCAGCCCTTGAACAGTTGGTCGGCATGATTGTCAGAAGAGTAGTTCTGAGTATAGTAGAAGCAGTCTTCATCGAGGGTAATCGGATAGTACTCTACAGTATTTGCCTTGTCATAGAGTTTCTTCGAAGTGTTGGTCTTGAGGTCATAGAGCCCAATATAGGAGCCACTGCCTGCGCCGCCGCCGAAGACCACCTTGGAACCGTCTACCGTATAGAATGGCATACCGAAAGAATCGTTGTCGCCATTAGTGAGTTGCTTGAAAGTACCGGTCTCTACAGTGTACTCGCAAAGATGTTCGTTGCGCTTGAAGCATATCTTACGGCCGTCGAACGAGAATTTGGGGTCTTCGTCGCGATAGGGGCCGTCCGGAGTGATGTTTTTAGGCTGTTTGCCTGAGCCTATCTCCCAGAGGAAAATATCCCAGGAATCGGTAGCCTGACCTATGCCCATAAACACAATCCACTTTCCGTCGGCCGAGAAATGGGCGTTCATAGGATGATTGACGGTAGTCCAGTCCTTGCTGATTTCCGTCAAGGTGTTGTCTGCAAAATCGTAGATATACATCCTTGAATCCATCGCGTCATAGGATGTATAGTTGTGGTAAACGAGCCTTCCCTTGAGGGCTGGCTTGTTTGTGTCTGATGTTATCTCGTCCGTCCCCACGACAGGCGTTATATCGGTACGTCCGCCGTCTTCGGGTTGGGCTATGGCGACTTTGACTCTTGAGAATGTCAGGAAAGACATAAGAGAGTCCAGGCCAAGGCTGTAGTTCTCGCCCGTAGTAATGTTGCCGATTTTGGCCTCCCCGCCCAGTTCGTAGACAATCCAGTCATCGAACGCGGGAGAAGGAGAACGGCCCTGCTTGAAAACGGTCTTTCCGTCTACGAGGATGCCTGTGCCGACAGCCTCATATGCCACCTTCTCCCCGACGAAAACGGGGCAGATAAGAGAAGCGGGGTCCGCAATCTGGAATGTTGAGGAAGACAGGCTTTTCACATCGAGCTTCACAAGCTGTGTTTTGTGTCCCGAAGGGGCTACGAAGACCGCAGTGGCACCGTCTGAGCTCAGAGTCGGCTGGGCGTTGGATGCGGAGCTGTCGAAGGTGAGCACCTCCGTCTTCCTGGAAGACAGATCCATAACGGCTATCTGTCCGCCTTTGGAATAAATAATCCCAGTTCCGCCATCTGCGAAACGCGCGTCTTTGCAGTCCGCAGACTCATCAGCCGTGAGGCAAACCGGGAGGGCGCCCGTAGTAAGGTCGTAGAGGTAGATGTTCCACTTCCCTTTTTCGCGGGCGGTAAAGACGACGGTCTTACCGTCCGGAGCCAGGTCCGGACGGCAAGGGTCGTCGATTTTCCAAGTGCCGGTAAGATTTATCGCCTCACCGGCAACTGTTGATTGAGCGTAAAGAGCTGAGGTACCGCCGGACTGGGCAGCCTCGAAGACTACTGTACCCGAGATATCGGGTTTACCAAGGTTATCCCTGTTACTCTCACTGCTACAAGAGCAGGACAGACAAGCCAGGACCGGCAGTATCAGAGCAATACGTTTCATTAGTCGAGTTTTGTTACATCAACACTGAGTCCTCCGTCAACGACGGTGAACACAAATTTATAATTTCCAGGCTGGAACGGATCTCCCTGCTCGTCTACACCGCAGAACCAGGTCTCGTGTTCAGGGTTGAGATAGAACCTTGATGCAGCTGGACCGGTGATAGCCTTCGGAGTGGTACCGTTGCCACCCCAAGAGAGGTCGCTGTAGAACTCAAGGAGAACTCTCCAGTCGTTGTTGTCCGTAGACATCGACATAGTTGCCTGATAGGTGTTCTCGGCAATCTTCGGAGCAACTACGAAATAAGGAGCCTCACGGTTGTAGGCGCCGTCTTCCCAGGCTGCTTCTGTGCTGTAAGTAGGAGCAGCCCACTTGCCGCTTCCGAGAATCCAGATGACATCCGGGAATGCCTGATCGCGGTTGGAGATCCAGGTATACCCATACTGAGGGAAGTACTGTACGAGGTAGCTTCCGGTAACACCCTGGAAGTAAGCCTTGTCTCCTTCGAAGCGGAAGAAGTCGCGGTTAAGCTCGGCCTTGGTGATACCCGAATAGGAGACTTCCGCACCATTTGTGAACTCGATAGTCTCGTAGGCATATTTCTCAGATGAGAGCAGCTGCTTGCCGCCAATGAAGATTCCGGAACCGCCGGTATCAACCCACTCAGTGTGACGGGTAAGGTTGATATCGCCAGTAGCGTTGTCGAATACGATGGTGTAGTAGCCAGGCTGGAAGCCGGTGTCGCTGGTAAGACCGGGCATACCGTCTGCAGCATTGCTGAGTCTTACTCCGTTCGCAAAGCCGGAGATGGTCTTTCCGCCAAAGCCGTTGTCCTTGCTCCAATCGAGAGCTGAATAAACCTCGAATTCAAAGGTAGCCCACTCGTGCTCGTTGTTGAGGTAGAGAGAACACTGGTACTTATCTCCACCAATAGCTACAGCATAGCCGACTCTGGTGATAGGCTCAAATTCCCATCCACCATAGAGGAAGTCGTCGTTCCAGACGGGAGCCTGCGTAAATCCATGGCCTACGATCCAGAGGCACTCGGGAGCAGCTGCGCCGACTTTGGCAATCCAGATGTAGTTATACCTCGGAGAGTAGTAGACATCGTACTGACCGCTCTCGCGGAGGAACTTGAACTTGCCGTTGTCGAGCTTCTCGAAGAAGTCGCGGTTCCAGGCGTTGTCGATATCCTCGATTCCGGTAATCTCAACCTCCGCATTCTTCTCAAAGGAAATATTTGCATAGAGAAGGCCTGCCTCAGGCTTGAGCTCTGTTCCTGCTACGGCAACATGAACTTCAGTACCGACAGCCTTAACCTCGAAGGAAACGGCGTCGAAAGTATACTGTTCGACAAGGGTGGTAGGATAAGAGATGCTGATTCCGCTCGCGTCGGAGAAGGAACAAATCTCAGCCTTGTTGTCCTCCTTGGAAGTACCCCAGATAAAATCGGCCTCTGATGCATCCTCTGCGGTAGAGATAACTGCGGTAGTGATGCTCTCGAATGATCCGACCTCAGTCTTATAGAGGTTGGCATTGGCTTCGTCTTTACCCATCTTGAGGACATTTCCGCCAAGAGCCATAAAGAGGGTGTCGGGGAGTTCAGGACGGTTGATCGAGACTTTCTTGACCTGTTTTGTAGATTTGCCGTCGACATTGATGGCCTCGAAGGAAACTGCGAGTTCAGCGCCCTGAGCCATTCCGGCGGTAAAAGGTATCGCAAGTGTCTGTTCTACATCCGCCTCTTTACCCTGAGTGCGGACAGAAGCTGAAGCAACTACGTTTCCTCCACCGAGAGCAGCTGAAATTTCAAGCGTCGAAAGGTTCGCTGCCGCATCAGTGATGACTGCTTTGATCGAAAGTTCTCCTGGGACTGTAACAGTCTCGGGGCTCACAGTAAGTTCAGCAAACTCTGGAGCACCGGCAACGGGGTCGTTCTTCGCGGGTTTGTCTTCGCAGGAAGCGGCGCCAAAAAGGATTGCCGCAACTGCCAATAGAGATAAATAACGTTTCATAAGTGTTAATAATATGGTTAATGAATTATTAATATCCTTCGTTTTGTGTTAGTCTTTCATTTATATCCAACTGGTCCTGAGGGATGGGGAGGAGCCTGCGCCAGGAAGGGATTTCAGTGAACTGAAGGTTGCCGTTTTTGTCGTGGGACTGAAGCATAACCTCCTCCATTCGGTCGTTGCGAAGGAGGTCGAACCAGCGATGGCCTTCGAGGAAGAGTTCGAGCTGACGCTCGTTCTCGACCGCGAGGCGCGCATCGGCCTGGGACATGGACTCGGGCAGGGCCGAGATGTGGGCACGCGAACGAATCTGGTTTACCAGAGGCATAGCGAGTTCGGGGTGATTGAGCTCGACCAGCGCCTCGGCCTTCAGGAGGATTATATCCGCGAGTCGGAGGAGAATAATATCGCTTTCCTTTTGACGGACCTTATATGCCAGCGGATAATTGTTTGCCGGATAATAGGTGTCATAAGGAACTTTCGCCCAGTAGATCGACGAAGCATAGCGGACGTCGTTTGTCTTGTCGAACTTCGCAACCAGGTCGTGGGAAGGGCAGCAGTAGCGCCTCCAGCTAACCTCCACTCCCCCGCTCTTGTCGGAAAGGAGCACCCAGTAGGTCCAGTTGTGACCTTCTGCCACATCAGAGAAATAGAGTTCGAAGATTCCTTCGGAGGAAAGCTTTCCGGATACGGTCCAAAGGTCATCAAAGTTCTCGACAAGACTATATCCTTCTCCCATTACGAGATCGCAATAGTCGACAACCTTCTGATAGTCGCGTCCGGACTTCTCGCCCATCGTCGCGTAAACCTTTGCCAGGAGTCCGTAAGCCGCGCCCTTTGTTGCCTCGGCAGAGCCTTTCGACTTGCTGGGCAGAGCTGCGATGGTATCGTCTCCTAGATCCTCGAGGATCTGTTTGTAGATATCTTCGACAGGTGTCCTTTCCGGATACATCACCGGATACCACTGATCGATGTTGTCGGCCGTAATCGAGGGAATGAGGGCAAGCGAAAGCGGAGCTGCTCCCCAATAGCGGACGATATCGAACAGCAACCAGGCGCGGAGGAATTTCGCCTCGGCGGAAATCCTGGCCCTGTCATCGGCACTGATCGCGTCTTCGGGCATCAACTTCACGTTCTCTATAACGCTGGTCGCAGTTCCGAGAGCCCTGTAGTATTGAGCCCAAAGAAGTGACACTGCGCTGTTGACGGCGGTAACTTTCATATTGCCTAGCTGCTCCTCTGAGATGCCGTCGCCTCCGATGTAGCAGTTGTCTGACATACACTCTCCTATATAGAACCATATGCCCTCATACATATCACACTTGAGCCAGGCGTATGCACCATTGAGCTCAAGCTGAGCATCTGCCGCGGTCTCATAGGCCGAAACCAGTTCGCTCGTCTGAGTAGTCTCTCTCGTAATCTCGGCCAGAGGCTTCTCGTCGAGAAAAGCTTCGCACGAACAAAGCAATGAAGCTGCTATGAATATGCCGTAAATCTTTTTCATACTCTTAGAATTGTAAACTGGCGCCGAAAATCACGGCTTTTGACTGGGGATAAGTTCCATAGTCTACACCGAGGGCCACAGAGCTGGCGCCGTAGGCATTGACTTCGGGATCATATCCTGAATACTTGGTAAGGGTCAGCAGATTCTGTCCGGTGACGAATACCTTTACATTGGAAATCTTAGCCCTTGAGGTAAGTGTCGCAGGTAAAGTGTATGAGAGGGTAAGGCTCTTGAGCCTGAGGTAACTTCCGTCTTCAACGAAACGCGAAGAATTGTGGATATTGTCTACGTTGCCTGAACGTGGAATATCGGTTTCCATACCGGGCCTCTTCCAGCGGCGAAGAACGGCAGTCGACTGATTGCGGAAGTCGAGCATGCCCTCGGTATCGATACGCGACGCGTTGAAAATCTGATTGCCATAGCTGCCCTGGAAGAAGACAGACAGCGCAAGACCTTTCCACGAAAAATCATTGGTAAAACCGTAGGTGAACTTAGGTTGAGCGCAGCCTATCACAGTTCTGTCTTCAGGTCCGATGATACCATTCCCGGATATATCTTCATAGTCAATGTCGCCGGTGTCTACGTTGACTCCAAGCGCCTTGTAGCCAAAGAAAGAACCGAGAGGAAGGCCTTCGCGCAAGACAACGGCATTTTCGCTCGTCTCGTACATTCCCGCGTAGTAGTAAACCTTGTTGAGGCCGAGCTTCAACAGTTTGTTCTTGTTGAACGAGATGTTGAAATCAGTATTCCACTTGAAGTCTCCCACAAAGTTCTTGGTACTCAGAGTTAACTCAACTCCCTTGTTTTCCATCTCGCCGTCGTTGCGGGTAATACCACCGGGGAGATTGACGTTGTCCGGAAGAGTTACCGTAAGGAGAAGATCTTCAGTCTTCTTATAATATGCGTCTGCTGTAAGCATCACCCTGGTACCGAGCAGCGAGAGGTCGATACCGACATTGAGCTGACGTGTTTTTTCCCATGTCAAATCGGGGTTTGCCGCGCTGTTCGGAGCAATAGCGATTCCAGGGTAGGCGTTATCCTCGGTAGGAGCCACCTTACTGTAGCTCATCGAAGCAAGGTAAGCGTAATTGCCGATTCCGCCCTGGTTACCGTTAAGGCCATAGCCCGCGCGGATTTTCAGATCGTCCATCCACGTCCGACAGTCCGCCATAAAGTCTTCGTTGGAGATTCGCCATGCTCCAGAGACGGACGGGAAGAAGCCCCAGCGGTGTCCGGGCGCGAAGCGCGATGAGCCGTCGTAACGGGCGTTGGCGGTCAGCAGATATCGGTCGTCGAAGTTGTAGCTCACACGGCCAAGGAACGAGGCCAGCGACCACGCCGACGAACTACCCCAGGTCGCGTCTTCGTCAATCTGGTTCGCGACGGCAACGCTGTGGAGGTCGGGATACTGCAGCGGGAGATCGTAGCCGGCAAGGCTGCTTCCCTGCCACAGTGCATGCTGAAGCGAAGCGCCGGCCATCAGCGAGAAACTGTGGCGGTCGATGCTGCGCTCATAGCTCGCTATATTCTCGAGCAGCCATTCGTTATTGCGCGTCTGGCCCTCGGACACATAGCCGTTGGTCGAGCGGCCGTCGGAAGTCGTGAGCGGGTCGAGATAGTAGTCGCTGCGCGAATTATTCAGGTCCATCGAATAACTCAACCTGTAGTTGAAGCCCTCGAACGGTTTAAGGATGAGGGAAAGCGAGCCCTGGAGACGGTCGGAAGCGGTAGTCATATCCGCCGCATTCGCGGCCATCGGGTTAAGGATACGGGCACCGTAGGCATTCTCGTCATAGATGGTCGGATCAGTCTGGTCCCACACCTGCATAAACGGCGGGGTGTTGACGGCCGAGAGGATGGAACCGGCCCTCATCGCGCTGCGGCTTTCGTAAACCGTACGGCCCTGGTTGTGGGCATATCCCAGATCGAAGCTTGCAGACAGCCATTTATACAGATCGCTGTCGATATTCGCTCTGAAGTTGGTCCTCTTGAAGTACGCCTTATTGACGATACCCTTCTCATCCTGATGTCCTGCTGAGACGTGGTAGCGAAGCTTATCGTTGCCACTGGAGATAGACATCTGGTAATTCTGGTCCACACCGGTCCCGAAGAGCTGATCAGTCCAATCTGTATAGCGGGTCTCCTCGTCGGGGATGTTGGGAACCGCTACCGTCTTGTCCGCTAGCTCCTTCATAAGGTCTTTGTACTGCTCAGTATCGAGGGCATCGATCTTTCGGCCGAGGCGGGAAATACCGGCATAAGCGGTAAACTTGACTTCGGTCTTGCCGCCTTGTCCGCGTTTGGTCTGGATAAGGACGACGCCGTTTGCCGCGCGGGCTCCGTAGATGGCGCTCGAAGATGCGTCCTTGAGGACCTGGATAGACTCGATGTCGTCAGAAGCTATATTTGAGATATCATCGGTGGGGATGCCGTCTACAACATAGAGCGGCTCGTTGGACGCCTGTACCGAGGTCGCGCCGCGGACCCTTATCGAGATACCCGTTCCCGGCATACCCGAAGGCTGGATAACCTGTACACCAGCGGCCTTTCCCTGGAGGATGGAGCCTGCAGAAACGATCGGACGGGTATCCACGTCCTTGGTGGAGACTATGGTCACGGCGGTGGTGATATCCTTGCGCTTGACGGTACCATAGCCGATGACAACCGATTCCTCCAGGACCAGGTTGTCGGGCGTCATCGTCAGGTTGATCAAGGCGGATTCGCCGCACTCCACAGTCAGGTCTTTGAAGCCGAATAGCATAGCGACAAGGTGCTGGCCTTTCGCAGCCGAAACCTCATAACTTCCGTCCGGGGCTGTCATAACAGCATCGCCGCTTTCCTGGACCAGAATAGCAACACCAGGAAGCACTGCGCCAGTGTTGTCTACAACCTTTCCGCGGTAAGTAATTTTACCGTCCTGGGGGTCCTGCCTTTTGGTAATCACGATCTGATCGCCGGAAATGCTGAATTCTGCTCCTATCTGGCCAAGGACGGCACCGAGCGCTTCTTCAGCCGTCATCTGGCCCGAGGGAGCCGTCACAATAGCCTTCACATTTACCACGCCTTCATTGTAGGCGACGGTTTTGCCACACTGGGACTCAATCTGAGACAAAGCCTGCTCGACAGTAAGGCGAGTGCCGCTGAAAACGACACTGTTTTGTGCGAACGCTCCTGTCTCAAAAATTGCCCACAAGGCAATTAATAGAAGGATGATTCTTCTTTCCATAGTGGTTATTAGTAAATAGATATAGTGTCATCCGTTATTTTGTATTCCATCCCCGGGATAAGTTCCGCCATCAACTCCAGGAACTCTTCCACCGAACGCTGAGCCTCGCTCCTGGCGGTAATGCGGGTTCCGTCGAACTTGGAGGAGTATGACAGCTGAACATCCTTACCGTAGGTTCTGCGTATCAGGCTGACTATTTCTCCGATTCCCGCGGCGTGAAGGTCAAATCCTCCCTTGCTCCAGGTCATATAATCGGAGGGAACGACATCTACTAAAGACACTGCGCCGTCGGACAGGAGTTCCGCTTTCTGACCTGGGCGAAGAGTAGATTCCGATCCGGAGTGTCTTACGACTACGGATCCCTCGGAGAGCACAACAGTAGACTTGTTCTCTTCCGGATATGCTTCCAGGTTGAAAACTGTTCCCAGAACCTCCACCTCGAAAGAAGGAGCCTTCACGATGAAAGGATGCCTGGCGTTCTTCGTTACGTTGAAGATACCCTCCCCGCTGAAAACGACAGTACGGTTCTTGGATGAGAATCTCTCTGGGTAAACGATAGACGATCCTGAGTTCATCTGGACCGAGGTTCCGTCCGGAAGCACTACAGTTTGTCTGTCTCCGCAGGCTGTATAATACCTCTGGATTTCCGGGCTGTTGATTCCGGGAAGAAGAGTTAAACAAATAACAGCGATAGCCAGACACGAAGCCAACGCGATCGACAGGCCGACTGCCGCCCGCCTACGGTTAATTCGCGTGAGTACCTTGTCCAGCGAGTAATCGACGCTTAATTCGTCGTTCTTGGTAGGGGTAAGGTTATCCCAATAGTGTTTTAATTCTGCCATATGGTTCTACTATAAAGACGACCATACGGGGAAAAACACCCAAAGGAAAATCAGGAAATATGTTTTATTGCGCTCTTTGCCAGATGGAGCTGATTCTCGACGGTCTTTTTTGTAATCCCCATCGCCGATGCGATGTCTTCGTTGGACATTCCGTCTATCTTACTCATTATGTATATGCAACGGCGCTTTTCCGGAAGGGCCATCACCGCCTTGCGAATGAGATCGAGTTCAGAGTTTGCTTCGATACTGCCGGAGATGTCGGAAGATATCCTGGCCATAAGAGCGTCGTCTACGAGATCCATCGGAACATCCTTTTTCCGGAAGGCTTTCTTGAAGTAATCGAGCGCTGTGTTTCTGGAGATAATGAAGAGGAAGTCGTCGAGGGAACGGATATCGGTAAGTCTACGGCGCTTTTCCCAGAGCTTTACGAAGACATCCTGGACAAGATCCTGGGTCGCGGTTTCGTCCTTGACAATCGACAAGATAAACAGACGGACCTTCCCGTAATATTTCTTGAATACTGCGGAAAAAGCCTCTCTGTCGCCTTTCGCCAACTTGAGGGTAATGGCCTCTATCTTGTCGTCCATAGCTTATACAAAGATATTAATTATTTAACTATCTTTGTGGGCTAGACAATTTATAACTCTAAAATTAATAACGTATGAAAAAAATCCTTGCAGTTATTGCTGCAGCAGTTCTTTGCTTCGGAGCATTCGCTCAGGAAGAGGAGAAAGAAATGAAGACCGGTTGGTCTTTTGGTGTACTTCCTACCGCAACTTATTCTGTGGATAACGGTTTCCAGGCCGGTGCGTTCGGAGATGTTTACTACTACGGAGACGGCGGTACCTATCCGGATCCCCTCCACAAAATCAGCTGGGAAGGCTCCTACTTCACACACAGTCACCGTATGCGCCTTTACCTTGCATATGACTCGAAGTACCTCATCCCCAACATGCGCGTCAATGCATCCGTAACCTACATGAACGACCCTCTGTACAGTCTTTGGGGTTTCAACGGCGCAGCCGCTACCCAGAACTATGATGTATGGGGCAACAGAGACGTATACGTTCCCGGAACTACAGACAACGTCAACTACTACGGTATGAGCCGCGACATGCTCCGCATCCTCGCCAACTTCCAGGGCCGCATCACCGACAACCTCAACTGGGCAGCCGGTATGAACTTCTGGAAATGGAATCTTGGAGCAATGAAGGACAACGGAGTAAATGTAAACGGCAACAAGCAGTTCTACAACACTAACGCTACTCTCTACAACTTCCTCTCTACAGCAGGAGTCCTGACCGACGCAGAGAAGAACGGCGGTATCTCGCTCGAGCTCAATGCCGGTCTCGTATACGACACCCGCGATATGGAGGCGGCTCCGAACAAGGGTATCTGGGCAGAGGCCTACCTCAACGGAAACTTCATCGGCAGCCCTTACCTGAAGGCCTGTATGTACTTCCGTCACTACATTTCGATTCCTATCAACATCCCTGCAGGACAGCCCGTCTTCGCATACCGCCTCGCCTGGCAGCACACCATCGCAGGCCAGACACCTCTGTTCATGATCCAGAACAACCCTCTGCTCGTCCAGCGCAACATGATCTCCGAGGGCTTCGGTTCTTCGAACACTATCCGCGGTCTGCGTGAGAACAGAATCCTTGCAGAAGGTATGGCATGGGCCAACACCGAACTCCGTATCAAGCTCGTCAAGTTCACCCTCGCGAACCAGTACTTCTATGTCGCAGTGAACCCGTTCTTCGATGCAGGTATCATCACCAGGCCTTACAAAGCCGACGCAATGGCTAAGATCGCCGCTGCAGACGGAAAGGTCTATGACCCCGCTTTCAACCTCCTCACCGGAACTACTGATCCTATCTATGACCCCGCCAAGATCAAGACTCTCATCTACAGCGGCGGTGCCGGTCTCAAGATCGCTATGAACCAGAACTTCATCGTATCAGCAGACTTCGCAAAGTGCTTCACCCCTGGCATGGATGCAGGCCTCTGGATCGGTATCGGTATCAACTATCAGTTCTAAAATATGACCACCAACGAAATCGTCGGACAATTCCGGCTTGCAGGAAAAGTGACTGAGATCCGCCCCCTCGGAAGCGGACTCATCAACGACACTTATCTGGTGAAGACAGAAGGTGACGCTCCCGACTATGTCCTGCAGCGCATCAACAACGCTATCTTCACTGACGTAGACCTCCTGCAACACAACATAGAGGCCGTCACCGGCCACATCCGCCGTAAACTCGAAGCGGCCGGAGAAAAGGACATCGACCGCAAGGTCCTCCGCTTCCTTCCCCTGAAGGACAGCCCGAAGACCTACTGGACAGACGGCCAGACCTACTGGAGAATCTCCGTTTTCATCAAGGATTCGTTCACCTACGATTCAGTAACCCCTGAGTACTCCGAGTTCGCAGGCGAGAACTTCGGCCGTTTCGAGGCCATGCTCGCAGACATCAAGGAGCCCATCGGCGAGACTATCCCCAGCTTCCACAACATGGAGCTGCGCGCCCGCCAGCTCGAGGAAGCAGTCGCGGCCAACAAAGCCGGCAGGCTGGACGACCCCGAGGTCCAGGCTATCCTGGCAGAGATCAGGGCCAATGTAGACGAAATGTGCTTCGCGGAAAAACTCCACCGCGAGGGTAAACTCCCCAAGCGCATCTGCCACTGCGATACGAAGATCAGCAACATGCTCTTCGATGCCGAAGGCCATGTCCTTTGCGTCATCGACCTCGACACCGTAATGCCGAGCTTCGTCTTCTCAGACTACGGCGATTTCCTCCGCACTGCAGCCAACACAGTTGCAGAAGACGACCCCGCTACAGACAAGGTCGCCTTCAGGCTCGATATCTTCGAGGCCTTTACAAGAGGCTACATCAAGGGTGCTGACTTCCTGCTCCCGATAGAGCGCGACAACCTCCCCTACGGAGCGCTGCTCTTCCCGTTCATGCAGGCCGTCCGTTTCTTTGCTGATTATATCAACGGAGATACCTATTACAAGATCCGATATCCCGAACACAACCTGGTACGTACCCGTAACCAGATGGCCCTGTGGCGCAGTGCGAAGGCTAACCTGGACCACATGAAACAGTTTATAGCTCAGCTATGACACTAGAGAGCCGGACTGATATGCTTCAGTTCCGCGCAGAGCCCATCCCCGACGTAGGCGTAGGCCTGGTCGGGCTTGGCCGGCGCGGAACTGAAGCCGTTAGTCGGCTTCCCAAGGTCCCCGGCTGCCACCTCGCGGCCGTTTGCGACGTCCGGCCCGACG
>Ga0247611_10003505_pt1 | contig 23162 bp, 22 predicted proteins | sample 177DNAGHGhighgp2_FD_192422 | JGI IMG/M metagenome (GOLD analysis project Ga0247611, IMG submission 192422) | Sheep rumen microbial communities from Palmerston North, Manawatu-Wanganui, New Zealand - 1770 DNA GHGhigh gp2 | ecosystem: Host-associated > Mammals > Digestive system > Stomach > Rumen... | reverse complement strand
GAAGCGGCATGAACTGATAGAACTGGTTCAGGCTCTGTCCCAGGCTCTGCAGCGTTGCCGCACGCTCACGCAGATAGCGCAGGTTCACCTTTTTGAACTTGTTCATACACTGGAAGCCATTGGTCACACCCTCGAAAGAGTGGTTGCAGATGGTCTTCAACATGGCGTAGGCTAAAGCTACGACCTTCACCAACACGCGCTGTAATGTCTGCGCTGTAGTTTTGGGATTCTTTACTTTCATAACTTTAAATATTTAAAAAACCTACATAAATCCTACCCTTGGAGACTGTGGTCAATTAGCGTTCAATTAGCGTCCAACATGAGCTCAATTAGAGTTTAATATGAGTTCAACATGACTCTGACATGAGATCGACATGAACTTTCACTGACTTTGACCTGGTTTCATCCAATTCGTGATGTTCGCTGCAAAGGTACGGCAATTTTTCCATTGTTTTTCTCCAATGGAAAAAACACGGTGGGCGTGTGGAAAAAAAAGTGAAGACCCCTCGTCGAGTCTTCACTGTATATATAGGGCTGAAATGCCGACTAACAGGGCTAAATCATGAATCCCTTCATGTTGTCGCGCATCTCTCGCAGGCGCTTAAAATACCCGGAATTGTGGAAATAATAGCCGATCTCGTGGAAAGCGTCCTGTAACGGCTTGCCGCTTGGCTCTGCATGGACATTGAAGTTGATTTTCAGTTTCCCCGAATCTGTAAAGTCCTGTATTGCATCTTTGTGGTCTTGGGCATAGCCTGTGAAAGTTCTGGAGGTAAACTTCATTTCATCCTTCAGGACACGCTTCTGCAAATAATCGCAGAAGGGTGTTCGCGTAGTATTCTTAATGATGTGCATCCTTATGAAATAGTCATGCATCAACAGACAGAAAGCAACGGGTTTGTATTCCTTGCCGACAATCTTGCAGGTGTCCTTCCCGCCAAAGAAGTGGGCTATAGCTTTCTTGATGCAGTCCGACATGCTTCCGTCGTCTATGGGCGAATAGAACAGGCCGCTGTCGGGTTCTGGCGGGTCTGTCCGCTGGTTACGGCTGAGCACAAGGGTCTTGTCGTAAAAACTGTCTGCTGTTTCACTTATCTGTTTTGCCAAACTAATCAGCGTATTGTGCAACCTTGTCCCGTCATCCTCCACCTTGACTGTAACTGACGGGGCACGCATGAACCCTGTCACGCCGCCACCTGTACGCAACAGGTCCTTCACCCGAAATGAAAGGCGTGCCGGCTTATTTCCTTTTCCTCCACGGCCAGGCCCTGCCATCCCCATTCTTGTTGGCACCTCTATCAACGCCACCGAGAACCTGTCCTTAGGAATAGCGTTTATCTGTCCCATTGTCAGCTTCTGCATCACGAATGGCACATCGTCGTTAGGCAGAAACGCCGTTCTTCCTGCCAATGTCACTTTGGTCCCCAATGTGCGAGACATTGAAAGGCCTCCCGCCGGGCCTATACCTATACCTTTCATATCATTCTCTGTTTTTCTTTGGCAAATATATGCATAAAAGCTGATAACTCCATGCGTCTTGAACCTTTTTCGCTGAAAATCACAGATATTTTAGCACTTTTTTATATTTTCTCTGCTTTAATACGATGATATGCCTCTACCACCTCACGCATTGGCATGATGTACACTATTCCTTCTTGCTTCTCTTGCTCGCTCTTGTGCATTCATCAGCTCCTGATTCCAATATTGTGCAATCTCCGAACGGCCAGGGCCATGAATAGAACCTATCTGCTTCTCACATTGTGCAACATAATACTTTAATATCGAGAATTCCCTATTCTCAATAACCTTATCAATATCATATAGCGCACGCTTTATCCTTACAACCGCCTTGATGCTGACTAATGCCGTGCAAACCTCTTCTTCTTCCTCCTTCTTTCCTTCCTTTGCAATGAACGCCTCCTGCTCGTCATAGCTTGACTTTACCCATTTCTTCAACCTCTCAAGTTTCCGCATGAGTTTTTCCATTTGATCCTTACAGCGTATGAAGCCTTCAAGTTTAGCCACATTCATACGCTGCTCAACTGCTTGTATCCTAAAGCGGCACTTTGCCAATAATTCCCCGGCCTCGTCAAGCATCCCCTTGGTCATCAAGATATCCGATTGTTCCAACTGCTCCAGTATATCAAGCTTATTTTCCTTTGCCCCTTTGGACTTAGGCTCCTGATTAGTTTGTTTTTGATTGGACTCAGACTTTAGATTAGCCTTTACTCTCCTGTCCACCTCTTCTGCCAGAACCTTATCCCTATTATCCAACCACTCAGCGTGAGTCTTTGAGTTGTTGCTGGTCACATGATAGCCGCCACATATCTCGCAGTAATAGCTTCTAATGGGAGCCTTGCCAGACTCCTCCATTATCTCGCTACTATTGAACTTGATGAAGTTGTCAGCTTTTGCCTTTGTCTCGAACAGCATCTTTGGCCGTCCACAGGCCACACAGAATATTTGGTTCTTAATGGGCTTCATTTATCGATTCCTTCGTTTCAAAAGTGTCTAAACTTCTAATTATACCAAATAATCAAAACTCAGTTCCATAAGACTGCTATCCTTTAAACGTCCATTTGAAGAATGCGACTATCCAATACCCTAAACCAATTATAAAAAACATGCTCCATATAGCAGGAAACAAATGCCCAAGTTCCCATAGAGCAATGAGTACGATAGTAATGAATATATAATCACTCTTCTTCATTTGCATCTTCAGCTTCCTTAATATAATATTCCAAGATAGCCATTTGTACCATACCGTCTTCTAACTCGAAACCATAGATTTCGCCTAAGGCAGGATCATCAAAGTAATCTTCCCACTGCTCAAAAATATCCAACGGCTTTACCCTGCCTAAAAAAGGCATTTCACAGAAAGCCTTTATTATATCTTCAAAATTGGCATCATAGCCATTACTATATACTGCATACTTATCCTCTTCTGCATTATGTAGGATCATTACTACAACTTGATTCCTCTTTATTGCAGCCCGAACTTCCAATAAGAAGTCATTTCTCTGTTCTTCCTTTTTGTCCACCATAACATTATTATTATTGATCAATTCACAAACTCGACTGCAAAGATAAGCGCAGGTTGTTCCAAATCGTGGTGCATGTTCGAGAAATCTTCACTTTTTCTCGTAATTTTTTAGTGCATCGGCTAACATTTGGTGAATTTTGTCTGCTAATGACTGTGGTTTGAGTACCTGAAGACGGCAACCTCTTGATAGAATCTGGCCACAGAAATCCAAAGTTGGACGGACATGACACTCGAAGTCCGTATAACCATCACCACTGCCTATCTCTACTTGACTTTGATGAATGGGAAGGTCGCGCAAATAGAGACTCTCATCACCGTATGCACGAAGGACTATCCGCTCTACAGGCTTTTCCTCATCCCTGACGACACCAAAACACTCGCTGAAGAAATTCTCAGCATCAAAATCTTCATCAATTTCAAAAGTCCCATTGCTGATTATCAGTTCCTTAATCCTGTCGAAGGAGAACACTCTGAATTCACCAGATTCATATCTTCCTAAGACATACCAACGTCTGTGATACAGTTTGATACAATATGGGGCCATTAAATACTCTTTTGGCTCTTCTGCACCGTATTTATGATAATAGATGGTGATGAGCCTTTTCTTCTTCATGGCATCGATGATCGGCTCCAAATAGCCTTTTGCAGAAGGAATAGGTTCAAGGAGTATGCGTTTCTGGAGGCTAAGGCTTTCGCTGATGACATGATTGACAGACAGAGTGGATAGCATCCAGTTCTGAATGCTGTCTTCAGTGAGTACTTTGGGATTACCTATATAATATTTATAGCCATTCTTCCTGTCGCACTCGATGAAGATGCCGAAGATGTTCTCAATAGCATTCCTATGACGGATGAATGTGTTACGTGCCATTTCCACGCCACCGCTCATTTCCGTCTGGACCCACTTGCGATTGATCTCATCTAAAGTGATGTTACGAGCCTGGTAGATGGTGTTCACTAGCCAGATATACTCCTTGAAAAGAATTGGTGTAGTCATATATTACTGTTTTTTAATTGTTTGTACCAATCCACCACCTCACGCATAGACATGATATACATTTTCATCATGTCAGCCGTTTTCTCCGCTTGTTGGAAAGAAGTCCGTTCCTCGCTTATGGCCAACTGTCTATGGAGCATCATCAAGTGATACTTGCCATACGTCAATGTCAACTTACAGGCCAGAGTCACATCAAAGGAGCGTTGGAGGTGATGTTCAGACATTCCCATTTGTAATCTCAAATGGCTTGTTGTTCCCTCAGAGAATAAAGCATTTTTATAGTTCATTGTGGCATCACTACATGAGTTTTATAAGTACCATCATTTTTGCGGGCTTCTACAGCCGGCGGCGAGCTCGGCGTTGTTCTTCTCGCGCTTGTAAATACCATCATTTTTGCGGCCAACTACAGCATCACGCCGACAGCGTAAATCTCTCAAAGGCTTGTAAGTACCATCATTTTTGCGGCCAACTACAGCAACCAGAAGGTAGAAGACATAGGCCAATACCTTGTAAGTACCATCATTTTTGCGGCCAACTACAGCCCATCAAGAATAATGGGTTGATTACCAATATGATGGCATTCTTCTGGGGCTTCAGAAACTCGCTCTATACTCTCACGGACAAGTCCGCTACCTGTTATTTTTGCGTTTTCTGTACACAGAGTATTACAATGTTTTCGGCCAACGCCACCATTGTGGCGATTAGCGACCGTTTCTTCTTGAGGCTCGTGCCTCAATTCCTTTGCAAATGCACCCACAAAGTAGAGCGCATCGCGTTCGTTGCGCCGAGTTTCCTTGAATCTCTCCTGCTCTGCTGCTTCCAGTCGGCAGAAAATAGAATAGTCGGCCTGCATTTGTTCTATATCGTATTCTTTCAGTTCTTGTCCTATGTGCTGAAGGTTGAAGGCCGACAGCATATCGCGCTGGTGGGTGCGACCATTACTCAGCGTGATGCTACGTTCGCTTACCTCGTGCTTCGTAAACACACCATTCGTAAAGTCGAACTGCGTGGCAGCATAACCAGGATCTACCTCACGGAACATTCCACCCAAAGACTGCACCTTATTCTTCAGTATCGAGACGAACATTGCTGGGGCATGATTGGCTACAGACTTGCCGTAGCGTTTCTTGCATCGGATCTTTCCCGTCTTGTTTTTTTTCGTTTCCTTGGCTCTACGCACCCAAGCATCGATGGGATTGTTTTCCACGATGAAGGTATCACCCTGCGACAGTATCGCATTTGCCATCTCCAGATGCTGCTGCTTTCTGGTTTCTGCCTGCTTGCGATACAACTCCTTTCTTTGCTGTTTCAGCGAAGCGTATCTCCTAACGTCTTTATCCTTCTTCCATACCAAGCGTACACCACGCTTAATGGTACCATCCGGATTATAATTTTCAGGATTGTTGACCCTGCGACTTCTATCGAGTTTGCGGTTAATCAGATACAGCTCATGCTCTATATTATCGCACTTGTCGGCCAGTTTGTCGAAGTGAACGCCTTGCAGCGAGGAGGTTGCAATCGTAGATGGACCAATATCGATGCCCACGTTGCCTTTGCCCAAAGTGCGTCCCTTCTGTGGTTTCTCACCACTAATGGTCAGTTGCAAATAATATTTGTTTCTGCCTCGGATACACCTCCTGACGATAATCAACTTCCTTAGACTATCAACACCACTCTTGAAGGCTTCTGCTGCATATCCCTTCTTTTCACGACTAAAATCGATTGGAAGCGTGATTATATCAGCAAACTGGCCATGTCTTCCATTTGTATTAAAGGTAATAAAACCTTCTTCTAAGTTAATAGTGAACCCAGCGAAATTTCCTTTATGATAGCGACAGCCGAGTGAGTTGATTGCGCCATAACCTTTGAAGGAAACACGTTTTGTTTTATATTTGTACAGACGGTCTTCCCAAGCCTTCATGACATGTAGGCCAAGCTCTTCCATTATAGAACCGTTCAATCCAAAATCTACCAATCTCTTGTCCGCACCCACCTTGTGTGACCACAGTTTTGATACATAGTCAGATATGCCGCCTGATGGTCTCTTGCCTGATGAACTGCTTCTGCTTTCATATGTATAAGGGAACTTGATGTCACAAAGTTCACCATTCTTTCCTTTTATCCCCTTAAAGTGGAAAGGATGTGTATTAAAGAATTCTCTCTTTTGTTCAAAGCTCTCACAGGCCTTGAAAGCTTTTTGTTGCGAGAAGTAAATGTACTGACGCACCAACTTCTGCTGCACCATGTTATATATCAGGCGCAACAGCTCATAACGCTTGTCAAGAATGTCAGCTTGACATTTATCGACTCTTAGCGGTAGCGTCAGTACAAAATTTTCTTTCGCCATCTTTGCAGATTTAGAGAGAAAGTGTTAAGAAATAGTTTCTTTGATTATCGATTCTATCTTGCAAAGTCTCTCCTCGTATGTTATTAAGGAACTCATATTACCAGAAGGCGTTGCCAATGGCGTGAGAAATAACAACTGATGTATTTCATCATACTGCGGAGAGTATTGCCCATACATAGTTCTAAAAAGATCATCAACTTCTGCTCTCCAAAGTTTACTTTCTTCACTACTTTCTGGTAAAACCTTTATGGAATCCATTTTCAACAGGAGCTTTTCCAATTGTTCTACTTGATTTTTCATAATTTCCATTTCTTTATCTTTTAATAATTTCTTATATAACATTATTTCGTTTTCTTTTGAAATGATAATTTCTCGCAATTCAGACTCACGTTTGGTGATTTTCTTTTCACATTCTTGACGAATTTCGTCTTCTCGTTTACGTAACCTCTGCAAAAAATCATCAACGACTTTCAGGTAGTCGGATTCTTTACGGAATGAAAATGCACGAAATTCATTATACATTCCTATGTCGTATAGGGTCTGAAGAGCGGATACAGATGCTGCCATTTCCTCTATTTTGGTTCCGTCCTCATAAATAAAAAAATCAAATAGCGAGACGTTCTCCATGTTGTTTACGAGGTTGATAATTTTTTTTGTTGGCAGGACAGCTTCATCCTTTATCCAAAGGTTTAACTGACTCAAAGAAGTTTTCTTTTTGTCGTCTTTCTCGTTCAATGCTTCAACAATCATGGATTTAGTCGCATGATCCTTCTCGATTATCCTTTTAACAAGATTGGGAAGAAAATCTTTGTTGTATATAATCTTTTTCATATTGTCTATTTGATTTTATTGTGCAAAATTAAAGAAAATCATCTAATAAAGCATGTTTTTGATATTAATTATTGTTAAATGATTAATGAATTTGATATATCAACAATTAAATCGTATTAATAGGTATTTAAAATAATGCCAATCAAATTGCAACATCTGTATAATATAAATATGTTTTCTTCTCTATTTCGATTTTTTATTGTATTTTTGCAACCAGATTTAGTATCAAGAGTGGCATTACGCCCACCAACCGGCCTATACAGAATCGTTGGCAGCGGTGGTAAAGCGATGCGAGTGAATGTTTAATCCACTAAAAATAAACGATTATGGAAATCAAGAAGATTGAGAAGAGCGACTTTGTAATGTTCCCACGTATGCAGCATCGTGGGCTGGAGTTCAGACATGTAGACCGCAATGCGTTCAAGGCAGACCTGCGCCATGTGGAGGGACATGGTGACTACTGGCTGATTCATCAGCAATCGAAACCACACGTTGTGGCCCACATCCAGTTACCAAAGACTGAAGCAGAGTTTGACAACATCCTTGGCTTCTGCCTAGGTCAGAATCATTGGTGCGAGTACATGGAGAGTGATGTATCGTTCCTCTGCGTCATTGCAGGTTTCAATGCCGCTGAACTCACCCCCAAGTACCCAGACTTTATTAGTGAACGCGTCTATGCCCTCAGCGATGCTACTCGCTGGTGGTATGAGTATGGAAAAATGTCAAATTACAGATTGCTCTTCTGCTGATTTATCCCTTCCAGGAACTCCTCTTTAGAAATCGGGCTGCTATTCTCTATGTACCCTTTTTCATATTTGGTTTTCTCTGTCTTGTAGAACCTATAATCCTCTAATTCGTCATCAGACATTGTTGAGAGTTTGTGGAAAGAGACAGGGACTACCAAGTCTATATGTTCTTCGTCCACATATTCGATTTCTGCAATTCCACATCCATTTTCCATATTCAGAGATACGGCAGGAATATCCTTCTTGGGTATATAGCCCAAGTGGTCATCATCATGATAGACTGCCAATGCATCAGGATCATACTCGTTGTCTGGTTCTGGCTTAATCTGCAACTCTATCCCTTCTTCGAGTTTTGAAAGCATTTCCTCATAGTTTTCCCTAAACTTAATGCCAGCAACAAAAGAATTCATGTTTGCATTCTTTATGGTCTTTCTTTGAGGATGACCTTGTCCGTCGATATAAGCCAGTTCGTAAGTGGGTTCATATTGCTTCACGACTTCACCATATGAAGATTCTGTCTCATCCTCTTCATCGGAGAATAGTTCCTTGTCTGCAAAATGAAATTCCTTGTGTTCCAAATAAGATTCTATTCGCTTCATTAGGACTTTCTTCGCACAATCGGTTTTTAGACTATCCAAGTATTGTTTACAACCTTGTCGTGTAATACATGTTCCATCCAAATATCTATTAATCCAGAATGAGAGTTGCCAATCAACATCCTTCTTTTCTTCTTCATCAACAGTATCATCATAAAGCTCATTGTACTTATAAAGCAGTTCGTCAGTAAAGATATTCATATACCAATCTTCAGACCAATCTTCCTGACCAGTCCACAAATCAGTTTCAAGTACACTAATTTGGCGATTCTCTAATGGATAGTATGGTAAAGACTCTTCGCCATTTTTGTCCTCGTAATAGATGGTCAGTTCTATTATCTTCTTAAAATCTCTGCTCGAAATTTTAGAGACAACAATAGCACCAATATCACCATTTTGGAGATAAGAATGTACTATTTCTGCTTTCTTCTTGTCAATGTAGCCAATTATATGGTTATGGTGCATCACTTGCAGAGCATGGCAATCCTTTGGATTATCAAACTCATTGCGAAGATACACATGCATATCTTCTTCAAGGTCCTCTTCTACAAATTCCTTGTCAAAATCCTCAAGATCTTCTATTCCCTGAACACGGACTTTAGCAAGAGAGTAATACCTCTCCGGCGTTTCATATGAACTGCTGTCTAAATCATCATCGTCGTAATCCTCGACATCATCATCGTCATCAGAATAATCCAAGCTGTCATAATAGTCATTGTTCTGCTCGTCATCATCTGACTGACCAAATAAGTTTTTAAAGAATCCCATATGCTTTTGCTTTTTAGTTATTAATCGTTTGCTGAATAGAAAAACGTGGACAATCACTTCGCCTACGTTTTCCGGGTATCGCCAAACACCCAAACTGCTTTGAACGAGTAATGTGCCCACGCTGAACGTGAGCATCCATCTTTACTCTTGCAGTTTTCTTCTATTTGGCGATTTCGGAAAACAAGATTTAAGCGGACGCTATTCCTTTATGTCGTTTTATCTTTTATCTGTCCATTGGCGTACAGTATTTCGTTAAACTTGGTGCAAAGATACAACATTTTTATGATAATGTTATCAATTTCCGAGGAAAAGTGCGACAAATTTGATTAAATCGCTATATAGTCAAGCATCTTGTCAATAATTGCACTGAAATCAACCGTACTTGTAATCGAACCTGACTGTTGACGAAACTGGGTATGCCCCATTACGCCATTATCTCCGAGGTTGCGAAATTCTATAATGTTATTACTGTTGTATAGCCCCTGATGGAAAATAAAGCCATTGGCTGGTAACGGCTTGCACAATACAATATAGCTACAGAAATATGACATCAATTCTTCATTTTGCTTCTCTATACGTGCTGTAAAATCCGATATTATAGTACTATCTTCAACACCTATTCTTCGTAATATGACTAAAAGCTGTAGTAGCCCCAAGTGAAGTTTTACCATTCTTCCATTATCATTAACAACAGGTTCTTTGCATATTTGTACCCTTGTATTCTTAATTGCATTGACAATACTACGTAGCGAAAGATTCTCAAATGTTTCTAATGGAATAAGGCTTCTTACTAACTCTTCTCGGAATCCAACTTCCTCTGCGATTCTGTTGTATACATAATTCTCTGTTTCTTCCTTCAAAGAATACTCAAAATAGCCATTACTACAGAACTTGTCTATATAGCCCTTGAAGTTAGTGCTCTCTCCGTAGAAGTGATTAAATATCTTTTTTGTGTTCTGATAGTCAAGGACAAATATTACATTATCGAAGCCGAATTTGTTACCGACCATGTCTTTTCCTGGTTGTACGAAATACTTGTATGAGTAATCAATGTGAGCGGAGAAGATATTCATTATTCGAAATAGATGTGCAGGATCCATTCTGTCCAAATCTTCAATGATAAGGATAATCTTCTTTCGCTGGTGTTTCTTCTTGTAGAGTTCAATATTAGCACTTATGATTTTTGATATGATATCGTTTTCGTAAATCAGGCTATTATCGACTTTATCTACGAAAGAAGTTAACATTTCATCCAAAGACTCATTCTTGTTGAATTCTTGAAATTTCTCTTTCAACTTCTTAAATAGGCTCAAAGTCGCAATGCTACTAAGTACCGACTTAGCAACCATCTCATCACTACCAACAGCTGACAGATATGGTAAAATCATTTCAGTAACAGAAAGAACGTTGTTCTGAATATACAGAGCAAACATCTGACTGTCGGTTAATGCATAATCATTTTCGACAATGTTTTCTTTGAGGATTTGAAAAAGAATATCACGCTTTATTAACTCAAAAATATCCTTGTTCTCCATTACCTGATAATTAACAGGATGGATTACGATGCTGACAAATCGGTTCTTCTTTTCCTTAATAAATCTTGACAGGAAGAAAGATTTTCCATCACCATATTTAGCAGATAAGATTGTACGTGGATGTGAGTTTAGGTGATTGGCAAAATCCGTAATTCTATTGTCTATCGGAATAATTGGATTACTCATAACAGTTCCCTCTTAAGAAATGGATATGACTCCTTAACGTAATAACCTGCAAAACTTCCATCTTGATTTGTTCCAATACGAATATAACAGCCCCCGTCGTGCATGCTTTCTTCTACATAGACTATTTTATCAACATTCACAATCACAGGAGAACTGTTGCTGTCATTCAAATGAAGTTCTATGAATCTACTCATAATTACTTTTAATGAATACCTAATTTCCCGTCTACATGCCCAACGTAAATCGTCTGGCCATCCCCATTATCTGCACTGAAATGGATTCGTCCACATCCTGGAGTGTATCTTAAATGCCATTCACAATGGCGAGTTATACCATCTTCAAATACAATATACATCTCAGGAAGTTGCCTTCGTTGTTCATGCTCTGGGGATGCCTTAAAGTGAAAAAGGTCACTTCTTAAGACTCCACCATTCAAGTTTTGAGCTGCACTATCTATATCAAGTAACTTTAAATATATTTGCTCTATTGATGGGCGGTCTTGAGTCCTTTTTATTTGTCCCTTTGCTTTTGAAGAAAAAACCAAATGAGGAAATAGTTCTGGGAGTTGCAATAAAAGTTCTCGTCCTGACGCTGGAACTGGAGCAAAGAGATCTGACATCTTATCTATATGAGCAGGATTTGAGACATTTTTACATGATGATTCAACATCTTGCTCAACTAAGTTGCCATTATCATCTTCAGAGAGCCTCTGAAGTATTATTTGATAAGATGTTTCTTCCCATCCTGTAGAAGAAAGACTTACTGAAAAAGTATTATTAATCTCTTCTGATGCCAGACCAAGACCAATACAATTCTCACCATTGTATGCTGCCTGCATAAAGTATTCTTCTTCAAGATCTTGCATAGGATTTTCTATGGTTGTCATCATATCAAGAATGAGTGTCTTCATGTCATCATCAACAATTGTCTTGTCATCTAAAACATCGAGAAACCATCTGTTATCAGTCAATTGATATTGCCCAATTTTCTTGTCGAGGTTGATACCACTAATTTGTTTATTACTCAGGACTTTTATACAATTAACTAGCGTATTGATTACAGAAGGCAGAGAGCTCTCCGAGATACTTCCGTTTGCAGACAATTCATTAAAATATGCGAACATTTCAATAACTTGTTAGATGAGCTTTACTAGAGTATCTTCCCATGTATCAAAAAAGAGTGGAGGACGGTCTGACAGTTTACCATTATCATGAATCTTTATCTCATTAGTCAATGTAACTAACTGACCATTGACTGATTTGCGCTGAACAAAGATAAGATTTACGTCTGTATCCCTTTTCAGCACCTTTTCTTTCCTTGCCAATCTTATGCCATTAAGCAAATGGTCACTATGTGTCTCTACGATTACTTGTGCTCCACATGAGACAGCCTTACTTAACATTTGGCCAAGCTTAACTTGCGCTGATGGATGTAAATGAGCTTCAGGATTTTCGACAAGAATAAGGTCACCTGCTTTGGCTTTTAGTAGTGCTGTAACAACAGGAAGTACAAACGAAAGACCGAAGCCGACTTGCAAGGCAGAGAAATGTCCCCAAACATCATCTAAGCCATATTCCAATTTAATGGTTTGGGGGTCTGTGGCATGCGTATGAGCAGACATCTTCATGTTCATAATCCAACTCATCCAAGCATTTACGTTATTAATCAATTGCTTATCAATTGCATGGCTATTACCATCATCAAACAGCATGCCATCCATTCCTATATTTTCGTTTTGCTGTAAAGACTTATACAGGTAGGCAGGGGTTAGTTCGCCCTGCACTCCCAATTTCGTGTTGTAGGCCTTGTCGCTTTGTACTCTATATTCATATCTTGGCCCTAGTCGCTCCGCAGTCAAAAATTCCATCGAATCAGAAAACAGAGAAATTGTTTTATAATCGTCTCCCTCATAGACACAAGAAGGATTTGTGGCTTCAGGTTCTTGTGCATCGATAGTCCACGTATGACTGCCATTCTCTGTCTCAACGGAAACAACCACATTCCTGTCTGATGCCATTGTGTAGCATAATACATTGGCGTTTTCCATATTTACAAAATGACCATTCAAACGTATTTGCTTTTCGTCTTTATTGAGATAATCGACATCATAACTTTGCCTTAACATAAGCAACGATTGCAGAATGCTCGACTTTCCCATACCGTTAATTCCAGCAATCAAAGTTAAAGGAGCAATATTAAACTCCTCGTCTTCATAAGCTTTGAAATTGCTTAATGATATTCTTTGTATCATATATTATATTAAAAACTTGTTCTAATTCTTTTTTTTATATCATCTATTATTTCCTTAGGCGTACCAGGATTGATTATATAACAAGGTATCTGGGCTCTCATGAAACGATTCTTAAGAAAGAGGCTCATATCATCAAAATATTGGAATCTTGGCAAACGAGAATATGAAGATTCACCTAATTTATACTTATTATTTGCAAAAGCCAAGAGTGCAGCCAACCTTTTTACACCATCTATAGTTTTCCAGGGCATAACACTCCCGTCAAAAATTAATGGTAACAATGGTAGCCCAATTATTGCTGACTCAACATAAGAAGCACTCTTATTTACAGATAGTTGATCGGCGGATAAGTCATCAGCGACCTTTCGAACCGAAATGTCTGCTATACGACCATCCCTTAGACCATAAAGAAGTTCTCCTATGGTCATTATCTGACTTCTGAAATTTATACCATCAGATGAATACATAACTATATTGAATCAATTTTGCTGCAAAGATACTAATTTTCAACGATATTATTATCACTTCTATAAAAAAGTTAATTAAAATTGGCTTATTCTTCCACCTTAATATATATATAATAGTTGAAATCATCGGTGACCACACCTAACTTCGTGGCTTGCCACGTTCATGCTTATCTCCATGTACGATGTGACTCGCGGTCCTGTACCTTCGGTGTTCCAAATTCCAAACAAAGTGGCGAGTCTAACGGCCGTGTGCGCAGTGTGTCAGTCTTTGCCAATATGCTGAACATCACACCGAAATATCTCTCCAAGTGTGTGAAAGGCGAGTCTGGCCGTTCACCCCTTGACTTGATACACGAGACCACAGTGGGCACTATCCGCCAGCAACTGCGCTACAGCAACAAGACGGTCAAGGAGATCTGCACCGAACTCGACTTTCCCAACCTGTCCTTCTTCGGCAAGTTTGTCAAGGAGCACTTGGGCCTGTCGCCTACAGCATATCGGCAGCAGAACCTGAATAATGAATGCAGACTACATCCTGAACAAGGTAAACAAACTTAATTTCTGCTGCTGTTTTACTAACTCTATTGCTTCTTTACCCGTCAGATGCTCGATGTCAAAGCGGAAGACCAGATTTCCTCCGTGACCACAAACGGTTTCCAGATGATATTACATTTGCAGTCGAACAATTAGAAAACAAATTTTAGAAATATGGAAAATATGCAAAAGTATCACTTTCTCCTATAATCATCTTATAATCAGCAATATAACATGAGTGATAGATAATTTCTATCTGTCACTTTTTTGGGGTCAAATGCAAGATTTTCTGTAAAAAGTTTGCATTATCTCAAAATATTTAGTAACTTTGTAGCCTATAATTAATCAATAGAGACAATGAGAATAACTATTATCAATACCGACAGAAATGAAAAGAGGTACACGCGCGTAGAACTCGAGGAGTTTGTTGCGCAGTTGAGGGATGGCACCTATCGTCAGCAGTATGTATGCGACTTTAACAAGGAGGTGTGTTTTGCAGCGGAATGGGTAAAACTGAATGGTGAGTTGAAAGCAAAAAGCAACAACTTTCTGATACTGCTCTCGCTGGAAAACCTGCGCGACCTGAGTACCGTTGAGGAATATAAACGACTGGCCATCCTGCAACCCTATACCCTACTCTGCTTTATGGGGCACGACGGTCATTCGCTCCACATCGTTTGCCAGTACACCATCGCAGACCCCGTCCCAGAAGGTAATCATATAGTTCAAAGTTTCATGCTCAATGCTCAAAGCCTTACCAACGCCTTCCGCAAACTGCATTACATCTATTCGTCGCAGTTGGGTACGCCTTTGGCCGAGCACGAGCCAACCTTCGAAACCAGTTGCAAGGCAAGTTACGATCCGCAGCCATTCTATAACCCATCGGCTATCGCCATAACCGTTTCGTCAGAACCGGAAACGTCGCCCGAGTTCCGGCCTATGCAGGAGGATATCAGCGACTATAACTATCCCGAAGAGATTCCAGGCCTGAGTCTGCGCAACAGTCGCATGCGCCGATTCCACGATTGTCTCGATACTGCCATTGAGAAGTTTCGCGACATCAGCGATGATGAGGAATATACCATTGCCGTACTCGAACAGTTGGCTGACGGTTGTCGTCAGATAGGATTGCCTCAGGCATGGTGTGCCCGTGTCGCTTCATTCATCCCGCTGTTTTCCGATAACCTTGACAACAATGCCATCGAGTCCGCCTTCAAGACCGCCTACCTCAAGGAAACCCTGAAGACCATTCCGATGAAATATACCCGCCCATCTGCTCTCCTGACTTTCAAGACCGAGGCTTACATGAAGGAGCACTATACCCTGCGCCTCAACGTGATGACAGGCACCCCCGAATATCGCATGAACGCCGTAGGCTATGGCTTCCAGCCGCTGGACCAGGCCGCCCGCAACACGATGGCCATCAAGGCGCTGAAGGCGGGGGTGGAATCGTGGGACAAGGATCTGAACCGCTATATCGACTCGAATCTCATCCCCAGATACTACCCGATGGAGGACTATCTGCGCCACCTGCCTCAATGGAACGGCAAGCACGACTATGTAGGCGAACTGGCCCGACGGGTAAAGACCGACAACAAGCACTGGGAGAGCGACTTCCACACCTGGATGCTCTCGATGGTGGCCCAGTGGCTCGGCAAGGACCGCCAGCACGGTAATGCCATCGTACCCCTGCTCATCGGCCCGCAGGGTTCTGGCAAGACCACCTTCTGCCGCCGCCTGCTGCCTGAATATCTGCAGATATACTATAACGACCGCATCTCGATGAAGAACGACAACGACATCTTCATCGCCATGTCGTCGTACGCGCTCATCAACATCGACGAGTTCGACGCTATGTCGAAATCGCAGCAGCCCATCCTGAAGTACCTCATATCGAAGAACGACATCAAGTTCCGTCCGCCATACGGCAAGGTGATGGAGGAGCGCCAGAGGTTTGCCTCGTTCATCGCCACCACCAATAACCGCCGTCCGCTCGTTGACCCCACTGGCTCACGTCGTTTCGTCTGCATCTATGCCGATGAGATCGACAACTCGGGCCTGATCAATCACGACATGCTGTACACCCAACTCTATGCAGAACTTGAGCAGGGCCGCCGCTACTGGTTCGAGGACGAGGAGAACACCCGCATCATGCAGCAGAACGAACCGTTTCAGCAGGTCAACAACTACGAGCAGATGATAGCCCTCACCTATCTGGCCCCCGAGGAGACACCCGAGGAGGCGGCATTCGTATCTCTCCAACAGATCATGAAGCGACTTGAGAAACAGTTCCCTACCTTTACGATTACGAAAGGAGCGGAGGTTGAACTCGGAAGAAGGCTGACCAAAATGGGGTATCAGCACAAGCGCTCTAACAAAGGGTCGGTATTCAGGGTTGAAGAGATATAATCTCAAAAAGTAAAACAAGTTGTTTTACCTTGTTGCTGATAGTCTTTACAACAGTAAGAGATGGCACTTTAGAAGGTAAAACAACTTGTTTTACTTTGAGTGATGGTAGTGACAGATACAAAACATCTATCACTCGACATAACCAAGTGATATCAAACAAGTTAGAACAAAAAGTGACAGATAATTAAAAAATACACTTAATAAAATGGCAGTACATATCAAACTTATCAAGAACAACATTAAGAGCAGTCGCTCTTATGGGAAATTTTTTGCGAAAACAGTCAGTCAGGGCGAGGTGACGCTCGGTGAGATAGCCGCTGAGGCTTGCCGTAACAGCGGATTTTCCAAGGGGACTGTGGATGGTGTGGTAACAGAACTTCAGGATATCCTGAAGCACCGACTTTCCGAGGGTCAGACGGTCATACTCCCAGGAATCGGCCGTTTCAGCCTTCGGGTAGAGAGTATCGGGGTGGATGATCCGAAGGAATTCAACATCGGTCGCCACATCACCCGCATCGTCTGCGGTTTTCTCCCAGCCGGTCGCCGCATCCAGGGTCGCCATATCCTCTACGACTTCTGCGAGGGCGTCAAAGCCGTCTGGCAGGCAGGCTTTAAGCCTTAGGTCAGTCTGGCCACGGCTCAAATTCCAGTTCCAACTCACACCATGCGCCCTGGCTAGAGGCCTGTTCCCCGTTCGACGGGGGACTTCCTGGATTTGACACACCTAAACCCAGCAGACGGATGGGGTGCGAATGAAACTCCACTTGTTGCATCAACTGTTTGGCCAATGGCAGAATCTCGTCTTTGGTACGAAGCACATGGTCAACGGTGATGCTGCGAGTGATTTGCTGAAAATCCTGATACTTGGCATACTGCCGAGTTTGCTCACGCTCGGCAGACTGGAAGCGGGCTTCCGTCTGCTCTCGCTTATGCGCAAACTTGACTTTCAGTGTCAGGGTACGCCCCTCGAAATCGTTCTTCTCGATGCGCCTGACCAGTTCGAGCACCGTATGATACAAGTGAATGGTGACGGCGGCATTCTCGCTGATGTCCGATTCAAAGGTCTGCTCGCAACTAACACTCTTCCTCTCCCACTCGCTGATAACAGGCCGGTTGTCGATGCCTCGCGAAAAGTCATAGAACACCTGCCCCATCTTGCCGAACTCCTGCGTCAGCCGGCTCAGTGACATGTTTCTCAGGTCAAGGCCCGTGAAGACACCCATGTGGTGCATCTTCTCAGCAGTCTTCTGGCCTATGCCCCAAATCTTCTCAATCTTCAGTTGTGCGATGAAGTCCAAAGCCCTGTCGGGATGGATCACCGTCAGACCGTCGGGTTTGCGCCAGTCGGAGGCGACCTTTGCCAAGAACTTGCAGTAGCTCACGCCTGCCGAAGCCGTCAGCCCCGTCGTCTCACGGATGCGCTGCTTAATCTCACGGGCAATATCCACACCCAACTCAATACCTTTCTTATTCTCCGTCACATCGAGGAAAGCCTCATCGAGGGATATAGGCTCTATCAGGTCAGTATAGTCGTGGAATATCTCGTGCAACTGTGCCGACACCTCCTTATACTTTTGGAAATGTGGCTCCACGATGATCAGTTGCGGACACAGACGCTTAGCCACCTGAATGGACTGTGCAGAATGCACTCCGAACCGCCGTGCCTCGTAACTGGCAGTTGATACCACACCGCGTTCGGCATCGTGACCCACCGCGATAGGCTTGCCCCTCAGTTCTGGATGATCCCGCTGCTCCACAGCAGCAAAGAACTGATCCATATCCACATGAATGATCTTGTTCATCTTTCTACGCAATTGATTATTTCCCTCTTCTGAACTCCCGCGGGGTCATGCCTTTCATCCTTGTGAAGAAACTTTCTGGGTGCAAATATACAAAGAAAATGCAAGTTATTTCCGTTTCAATCAATTTTTCTTCCTTTTAGGTTACAATTGTATGAGTAATTTTATGTAACTTTGCCCCCAAATGATTATCAAACATTATTATTCACCTAAAATATAAAAAGAAAAAGCTATGGACATCAAAGCAGTAAAATTCAGAAAAGACGGATTCTATACTCAGCCTTTCGCATTTGGTGGCGAGGAAGGACAAGAGAAGTTTGACAAGAACATCCGCTATCGTGGCAGTCTACAGAACTATCTGATAGACACTGGCGACGAAGTCATCTTGGTAGATACCGGCCTGCCAGCAGGATTCCCCGATGGTGCACCAGAGGAGACGGCGCCCATCTATGTCGGTAAGAGCATCTGCGACTATATGGATGCTTTGGCAGCATTGGGATACAAACCAGAGCAGGTTACAAAGATACTGCTGACCCACAAGCATGCTGACCATTCAGGAGAGCTGCGTTCCTTCCCCAATGCAAAGATTTATGTGAATGCAGAAGAAATTGGGGCAGACGAACTCAAGGACATTCCAAACATCGTGCCTGTAGAGTTTACCGACGGCGCTTATCGCAACTTCCCAGAGAGTCAGAAGATTGCCGATGGTGTTTACTTTATCAAGGCCAAAGGGCATACTAACGGTAACAGCCTCATCATCGCAGAGAACGAGGGCTTGTTCTATATGTTCGAGGGAGACATCACCTACGTTGACGAGGCTCTTTATGCGAACAAACTTTCCGTTGTCTTCGACGACCTGCCTGCCGCTCGCGAAACGATGGATCGTGTACGTGAGTTCGTTCGCCATCAACCTACCGTATATTGCGGCACCCACACGCCGCAGGGTTATGAGAACCTGGAGGCCAAGCGCGTGATGGATCTTGACAATCCCGTACCGACTGTATTGGCTGAGATAGATTTCTCCAAGAAGGAGGATTCTGGCAAATATGTCTGCTCTGTCTGCGGCTATCTGTACGATCCTGCAGAACACGACGGCGTGGCTTTCGAGGATCTGCCAGACGACTGGCGTTGTCCGCGCTGCAAGCAACCGAAGACAAAGTTCAATAAAGCATAAACCGCATTAAGACTTTTTATGGACAGAAGTCAAGAAATCATCCGTACCAGTTGGATTGGTATTATAGCCAATGTGCTGTTGGCGGGATTCAAGGCCTCACTTATCCCTCCCGTTATCCCTCACTAAAGATAAACCTTGATGTGAAAATGTAAGAGGGAGAGGTGAAGGGAGGGATAAGTGAGAGATAAGTGAGGGATTGAAATGATCCCTCACTATCCGTTTGCCCTTTGTATAAAGGCATTTCCACAGATTATGTGAGAGATGGACCCAAAACCGTGATGAAATAATTATTTGCCGAAATTTGCAATCTCGATATGGCAAAATCGGGGGGTACGTTTGTAGTAATGCCTTCCATCACTCGTGCTGATGCCCGTTACGGATCGTGCTAATGCCTTGCACGACTCGTAGTAGGCATTACTATCAGGGGTAAAGCCCTATCAGCACGAGGCGTGGAAGGCATCAGCACGAATGTTGGAGTCTGTCAGGCCTTACTGGAATCACTTTATCCTGACGATATTCAGCGAGTAAGGAGGCACATCGAGCAGAATGCTGCCATTCTCGGGCGAGAGCAGTTGCTCCACCGGATGGATGGCAGTGGGCGCATCGAGCGTGTTCTCTTCCATACCATCGTTGGCTGACAGCCGAACTACACGGGCACATGTCGGCTCCATGTTTTTCAGTCTGAGACGGGCGGTGGTGGCTGCATCACTTGTATTGGCGACCTTCACGATGAGTTCGCCGCTGGCATCGTCGATGGTGGCTGAGGAGAAGATGCCCTTCGTGTCGTCGTGCTTCAGAATTGTATCGAAGACAAGTTCGTTGTCAAGCCACGCCTTCACGCTGTCGCCATTCACCTGCAGAGTTACATCGTACCAACGGCCTGCCTCTATACGTCCACGCTTACTGTCAGCCAGCAACTTGCCGCCATTGCTGATCTGCTCGATGGCATGCTGGGAGTTGGTCCATCCACCGAAGTTCACCCAGCAGTAGTTCTTTTCATCCACATAGTTGAAGATGATGATGAAGCCTTCAGCCCCCTCGTCCTTACGGGCGCGGAACTTACAGGTGTAGTGGTCGCTGTCGATGATGCTCTTCCCGATGCAGAGCGTGGCATCCTTGTGGCCTGTCTGCCGCACGGTGTTACCTTCCTTCTGCCAGTCGCCATAGACGTACTCCATTTCCTTATCGGCCTCAAACGTGGCGCATGTGTTCCACGTTCCGAATCCCACACGGCTCTGCTTCGGTGTCAGCGGTTTGCGGACTTTGCCCTTATAAGGATTGTTCTGCTCCACCTTCACCACCTGCGTGCCCAGATGCTGCGGCATGAGTTGCTGCACATAGTAGCTGGGGGTTCCCATGACGCGACTGCTGCAGAAACGGATCATGTCCGGACGCCAGCGGGCATCGTTCTCGTTGACGAAGATGGGGGCATACGAAGCCAGCTCCACCACGTCGGCGTTGTTCTCCATGCCCATCATATAGACAGCCTCGCCGAGCGCGGCATTCATGTTGCCCAGTTTGCCGTAGCCGTTGGTCACCGCATATTCGCCCACATAGACCTTCGGCCCCTGGCGGTTGTAAGTATCATATTTGTGGAAAGCGGCAGCAAACCAGTCGGGTGAACGGTAGTAGTGTTCGTCAAGCAGGTCGACGGGCAGTTTGCTGTTCCACTTGGGGTTATCGTCGCCCCAGGCCACCACGTTGCCGATGATCTTCATCTCGGGATACTTGGCGCGGATGGCCTTATAGAACTGCTCGTAGCGCTCATAATAATGGTCACTCTGCTGACGAGGGTCTGGCTGGTTGTTCTCGTTACCTATCTCCAGATATTCTATTCCGAAAGGCTCCGGATGTCCGTTTCTGGCGCGCATGGCACCGTATTTCGATGTGACAGGGCCGTTGGCATACTCCAAGGCATTCATACACTCGTCGATCCACGGCTGGATGCTGTCATAGGGAGTCATACCGCCGTGCCATATTCCCACATTCACGACATAAAGTGGCTTGGCTCCCAGATCTTCAGCCAACTGCAGGTATTCGTGGTAGCCCAGTCCGTCGGAAGTGCGATAGCCCCAGTTCACGTTCCAGTGCCCCTCGCGCTCCTCAATCGGGCCGATGGTTCGCTCCCAGCGGAAGGCATTGTCGGGACTCTCCTGCCCCTCCACGAAGCAGCCTCCCGGGAAGCGCATGAACTTCGGATGCAGTTGCCAAAGCATGTTGGCAAGGTCTGGACGCATGCCGTTCTCACGGTTCTTGAAGGTGGGCGGGAAGAGGCTCACCATATCTATCTGCACCTGCCCTGCGCCATCGAAGACCAGTGCAAACTGCGCCAGCGGATCGTTGTCGTTGGCAGTGAGGGTGGCTTCATACTTCGTCCAGCCCTTGGCCTTGGCGACAGGAAATCCGCTGACCAACGTCTCGGCATAGAGTTGTGAGCCGTCCTTCGAGCAGAGTGTGGCCTTTACGGTGCCCTGGTATTTCAGAGTCTTTGCCCAGAACGACAGACGATAGCTGCGTCCCTGTACGGCGTTGATACCCCAATAGCCCTCGTTCACCAGACAGACAGGCAACGCTGCCGAAGCCTTGATGTCGAGTGCCAGGGCATTGTGTTGCACACTGTTAAGCAGCGGCGTCTTTTTCGTGGGTTGTATGAGCCTGGCCGTAAGTTGCGACGGGGCTGCTGCATACGTCGTCCACCCCTGCATGTCGGCAGGCGCGCCATAACGAGGACCGTCCTCAAACGAACGGTTGCGTATCAGTTCGGCATAGATACCGCCGTCGGCAGCGTGGTTGATGTCTTCATAGAAGATACCATAAAGCACAGGGCTCACCTTCGGCCCTCGCTGCTGGGCATCAATGTCGATAGTCACTTGTGCCTTGGCTGTTGCTGAGAAGAGCGCACAACCAGCCATGAGAAGCATGTTTTTGTAAGTCATATATTCCTTGTCCTTATGTTTGATTTCATTCGATTTTGCAAAAGTACAAAAAATCTTCCGATTATTGAAGAAAAAAGATAAAAAGCAGGAAGGAACCGAAGGTGGCAAGCAACACATTGGGTGTGCAGAACTCCCACGACCACTCCATCATCGGCGTCTCCATCTGCAAGCCGGGCTCGGCCTTCCGCCAGAAACTCCATGCGGTAAACAGACCGCCTATGACAAAGCAGATTGCCCCAACGGCCAACTTCTTCTGCTGACTCCACTTCAAGTGTACTCGGATATAGTGAGCCAATACGAGATAGCCCCTTGATCGAATGTCCCCTTGATCGATGAGATCACTTATCATCATAATGCCCATAGGCAGAAAGTACATCGACATGGACTTCCGTCTCGAAGATGCGATACACCAGACGGTGTTTCTTGGTGATCTGACGACTCCAGCGATTCTCGGGCTTCCCCTTCAGTGGCTCAGGATGGCCTGTGCCAGTTTGAGGATGGTCTGCTATCTCGTTGAGCAGTTTGACTGCTTTCTTGAAAGAT
>Ga0247611_10003504_pt1 | contig 23165 bp, 20 predicted proteins | sample 177DNAGHGhighgp2_FD_192422 | JGI IMG/M metagenome (GOLD analysis project Ga0247611, IMG submission 192422) | Sheep rumen microbial communities from Palmerston North, Manawatu-Wanganui, New Zealand - 1770 DNA GHGhigh gp2 | ecosystem: Host-associated > Mammals > Digestive system > Stomach > Rumen... | reverse complement strand
TTATGCTGAAAATTTAAGTAAATATGCTGGTGGAGCTAAGATATATTTAAAAAGGGAGGATTTAAATCACACTGGAGCACATAAAATAAATAATGCAATTGGACAGGCATTGCTTGCAAAGAGAATGGGAAAGACTCACATAATAGCAGAGACTGGAGCTGGGCAGCATGGTGTGGCCACGGCAACGGTTTGTAGTTTATTTAATTTAAAATGTACAATATTTATGGGAGCTAAGGATGCCCAAAAACAATTTAGCAATGTTCAAAGAATGAAATTGTTGGGTGCGGAGATTGTGGAAGTAACAGAAGGAGAGCAAACATTAAAAGAAGCTGTAGATGTAGCTTTTCAATATTTACTAGATAATATGGATTGCTTTTATTTAATTGGTTCTGCAGTTGGTCCAAGCCCATATCCGGAAATGGTAAAATTTTTTCAAAAAGTTATCGGTGAGGAGGCAAAAAGTCAAATACTTGAACAAGATGAAAAATTACCTAAGGCAATTGTTGCATGCGTTGGAGGTGGAAGTAATAGTATAGGGCTTTTTGATGCTTTCATAAAGGATAACAATGTGAAAATATTTGGAGTTGAAGGCGCAGGAAAAGGCTTAAATACTGGGAAACATGCTAGTGCAATTTACAATAATAAGGTCGGAATTCTTCATGGGATGAGGACTTATATAATGAAAGATGAAAATGGTAAAATTCAAGATGCATACTCAATTTCATCAGGGCTTGATTATCCTGGAATTGGTCCGGAACATGCTTTTTTAAATAAAACCGGTAGAGTAAAATATGTTGGCATAACAGATAAAGAAGCTTTGGATGCATTTATGTTATTAACGAAATGTGAGGGAATTATACCAGCACTTGAAAGTAGTCATGCGATTGCATACGGAATTAAAATTGCAAAGAAATATGGAAAAGCAGACAGTATAATAATAAATTTATCTGGGCGTGGAGATAAAGATATGAAGATAATTGAGCAATATTTAACGACTTAAATTATGTAGGTAAAAAAAGTATATCTGTAAACAAAAAGAAATAAAAGGAGCAAAGATAGATATACAAATGATTACAAAAAATCACAAAATAAAAAGTTGCAAATGCAACTTTTTATTTTGCTTTTCTTTGGTATAATTTCATTACGACAAGAAAAAAGTCGATGAGGAGATAATATGAAAATTGCAGGACTTGAAAAGCTTAGTGTACAAGATTATCCAAATCATATATCATGCATTGTTTTTACTCAAGGGTGTAATATGAAATGCCCATATTGTCAGAATTCTACACTTATTGATACAGACATAAATGGATACATAAGTGAAGATGAGGTTTTGGATTATTTAACCTTAAGAAAAAATGTTTTAAATGGGGTTACAATCTCAGGTGGCGAGCCAACTATTCAACAAGATTTAAAAAAATTTATAAAAAAAGTTAAAAATATTGGATTCGATGTAAAGCTTGATACTAATGGGTTAAACTGCAATGTGCTTGAAGAGCTAATTGAAGAAAAAATGATTGATTACGTTGCTATGGATATAAAAAACGTGTTTGGCAAATATGATTTGACAACAGGCATAAAAGGAATTAATATAAAAAATATTCAAAAAAGTATAGAACTTTTAAAACAAAAAAAAGTTGATTATGAATTTAGAACGACAATAATTGCGGAACATCATACATTGCAAGATATATATGAAATTGTAAAAATTATAGGCAATAGTAAATATTACTTACAAAATTTTAAGCGAAGTGAAAATGTTTTGGATGAAAACTTAACGGGATTTTCTGATGAAAAATTAAATCTATGGAATGAGATTTTTAAAGAACGCAAGAATGTTTTTATTAGAGGAATTGATAAAAACTAAAAAACAGATTTTAGCCGTGCAATAAATAGTAGCACGATAAAATAAAACAGAATAAAATTAGGAGGACCAATGATGTATAAGGTAAGAAAGAGAAATGGACAAATAGTTAAATTTGAGATTAGTAAGATTTCTGAAGCAATGAAGAAGGCATTTGATGCATCTGAGAAAAGTTATGACGAAGATGTAATTGATTTTTTAGCACTTAAAGTTACTTCTGACTTTGAAAATAAAATAAAAGACAATATTATAAATGTCGAAGACATTCAAGACAGTGTTGAAAGCGTATTGATAAAGGGAGACTATGTAGATGTTGCTAAAGCTTATATCCTTTATCGTAAATTACATGAAAAAATGCGCAATGTAAAAGCTACTGCACTTGATTATAAAAACGTAGTAGACAATTATCTAAACGTAGCTGACTGGAGAGTAAAAGAAAATTCAACTGTAACATATTCAGTTGGAGGACTTATTTTAAACAATAGTGGAGCAATTACTGCTAACTATTGGCTTTCAGAAGTATATGATGAAGAAATCGCAAATGCACACAAAAATTGTGATTTTCACATCCACGATTTATCAATGCTTACAGGATATTGCGCAGGATGGAGTTTAAAACAACTTATCCAAGAAGGATTAGGTGGTGTACCTGGAAAGATTACATCATCACCTGCAAAACACTTATCTACACTTACAAATCAAATGGTCAATTTCTTAGGAATAATGCAAAATGAATGGGCTGGAGCTCAAGCATTTTCATCATTTGATACTTACCTTGCACCATTCGTTAAAGTTGATAATTTATCATATAAAGAGGTAAAACAAGCAATACAATCATTTGTTTATGGTGTCAATACACCATCTCGTTGGGGAACACAAGCACCATTTACAAATATCACACTTGACTGGACTGTTCCAAATGATTTAGCAGAACTAAATGCTATAGTTGGTGGAAAAGAACTAGACTTCAAGTATAAAGATTGTCAAAAAGAAATGGATATGGTAAACAAAGCATTTATTGAAGTTATGATTGAAGGTGATGCCAATGGTAGAGGATTCCAATATCCAATCCCAACATATTCTATTACAAAAGATTTTGATTTTTCAGAAACAGAAAATAACAAAATGTTATTTGAAATGACAGCAAAATATGGAACACCATATTTTTCAAATTATATAAATTCTGATATGGAACCAAGCGATGTAAGATCAATGTGCTGCCGTTTAAGACTTGATCTTAGAGAACTTAGAAAGAAGAGCGGTGGTTTCTTTGGCTCAGGAGAGTCTACAGGATCAATCGGTGTTGTTACAATAAATATGCCAAGAATTGCATATTTAGCAAAAGATGAAAAAGATTATTTTGAAAGATTAACTCACATGATGGATTTAGCAGCTAAGTCTTTAAAGATTAAGAGAAATGTTGTTACAAGATTATTAGATGAAGGACTTTATCCATATACAAAGAGATATCTAGGTACATTTAACAATCATTTCTCAACAATTGGATTAGTTGGAATGAACGAAGCTTGCTTAAATGCAAAGTGGATTAAAAAGGATTTGACAGAAGAGGAAGCTCAAAAGTTTACTCAAAAAACATTAAACTTTATGAGAGAAAAATTATCTGACTATCAAGAAAAATATGGAGATTTATATAACTTAGAAGCTACTCCAGCAGAGTCTACTTCATACCGTCTAGCTAAAAAGGATAAAGCATTATATCCAGATATTATTACTGCATCAGATGATGAAACACCATACTACACAAATAGTTCACACTTGCCAGTAGGATATACAGATGATTTATTCAAAGCATTAGATATTCAAGATAATCTTCAAACATTGTATACATCAGGCACTGTATTCCATGTATTTTTAGGAGAAAGAATTCCAGACTGGAAGGCTTGTGCAAATTTAGTAAAAACCATTGCAAACAATTATAAATTACCATACTATACAATGTCACCAACATATTCAGTATGTAGGAAACATGGATATCTTTCAGGAGAAGTTAAGAAGTGCCCAACATGTGGAGCTGAAACTGAAATTTATTCAAGAATTACAGGTTATTATAGACCAGTTAAAAATTGGAATGATGGAAAAGCAAAAGAGTTTGAGATGCGTAAGGAATATGTTATTGACAACCAATGTGAAGAAGAAAACTCAAAGACACATCATAATGGTGGTACAAAAGTTAGTGCAAGTCAATCTTCAGATGAGCATATAGTTAATAAGAAAATCCAAGCTGAAGAAAAAACATTTAAAAATTCTGCTAAATCAAAAGGATATTTATTATTTGGAACAAAGACTTGTCCAAATTGTGATATAGCAAAGAAAAAGCTAAATGAAAAAAATGTTGCATACGAATTTATCGATGCAGAAGAAATGTTAGATTTAACAGAAAAATACGAAATAATGTCAGCTCCTACTTTAATTAAATTAAATGAGAATGGATATGATAAAATAGTAAATGCTTCAAATATTATAAATTTCATTGATGGAAATCAATTATAATTTTTGATAAAAAGGGATAGGCTAAAAATGCCTATCCCTTTGAAGTTTTGTAGCAAAAGAATATAAGACTATTGGATTATATAAAAAATCGTGCTAGAATATTATTTGTAAAAGCGATTATGGAAAGGGCTATTTATATGAAAAATCTCAATAATAAAGTATATGAGTCAATAAAAATAATATGTGTTGCTGCTTTTTTGTCTATTCTTGTTTGCCAAAGATACCTAAATAACATAATGATTTATGCACATGATTTAGGATATCATCTAAACCGTATTATGCAAATATCTGACGCAATAAGTGGCGGTAGGTTCCCGATATTAATCCATTCTGGATTATTGCATAACCTTGGATACGCGAATCCATTATTCTATCCAGAATTGTTTTTATATATTCCAGCAATTTTAATATCAATTACACATATACATGCATTTACAGCATATAAATTATTTCTTATAATAATATCGTTTTTTACATTTTTATCGATGTATTATGCATCAAATAAGATTTTCGAAAAAAAAGAGATAGCATATTTATCTGGTATTTTGTATACTTTTTCCTTATATAGGCTAACCGATATCTATGTACGAGGAGCTTTAGGAGAGCTAATAGCATTCATATTTTTGCCTCTTTTGATTTATGGCTTATATAATGTGTTATTTGAAAAAAGTGATAAATGGTATTTTATTTGCATTGGATTTTGGGGATTAATTAATAGTCACGTTTTGTCATTTATAATAATGATTCCAATTGTGTTAACAATTTGCATATTAAATGTGGATATTATTGTTAAAAATAAAAAAATATTTTTTAAACTGTTAATTGCTGCATGCATTTCAGTCTTATTGTGTATTGGATTTATAGGACCAATGATAGAGCAGAAATCACTTGGGATATATAAGGTTGACGTACATGATGCAGATACTCCACAAGCACTTTATGAACGTGCTAATAGTTTAAGTATGACATTATCTAGTAGTGTTAAAAGTGGATTTTCTGTGGATTCATCAGTGCGAGATGATGGTATGAGTAGTGGAATAGGATTAATTTTAATTATTCTTGCACTAGGTATCTTTTATAGAAAAAACCCAAATGGAAATAATAGGTTTGAAACACAGGGGATAGCGATTGGAATGGTAGTGCTTTTAATGACCACAAAACTATTTCCATGGAATCATTTAGGGGGTTTATCCTTAATACAGTTTCCATATAGATTAAATATAATTCCTACTGTATTATTTTCACTAATTGGAGCAAATATAGTATATGAATTTTGGGAGGATAGAAAAAATGCTTGTGCAATGCTTTCAATAATAATAGTTATTTTTTCGGGGTATATGATTAGTAACATAAACATTAATTTTAATCCTGAGAAAGCAACATGTTTTGAGGATCTCGTTAGCATTAGCAAGGGGGCAGATAGAGAAGTTGGAAATGCGGAATACATTCCAACAACTGCAAACGAAAACTCAGACGATTTAACTTTATACAATATACATGAAAAAAATGTGAGTATTCCATTTACTCAAAATGGATCGAATATAGAATTCGAGTATAATGGGAATAACAATGAATTTGAAGTTAATATTCCTTTAATATATTATAAAGGATATGATGCAAAAATTAAGGATAATAATGGCAATATTACTAAACTTGATGTGCTTCACAATACAGAAAATGGACATGTTTTAATCAAAGGAGATAAATCTTTAACTGGTACAGTTGAAATAAAATATAAAATGACTTTAATTCAAAAAGTTTGTTATACAATATCATCTATAACGATAGTTGTGCTTGCTGGATTTATCGCATATAAACGAATAAAAAAATATGATTAGTATTATTAATAACGGCGAACCCCCAGAGTCAGCCTCTAGGGGTTCAATTACGTTTAAGTGTTGTGAAATATCACGAACCAAATCACAAGCCCTGCAGAATTTGAAAATACATATCTTAATGTGATTGGACTTTTGGTGAATACAGGTATTCCCAGCAGTAACAAGAAAACTATAATCAATGTAATATTGATAGCTTTCCTGAGGAACCTGTAAACGTAGTGCCGTCTTTTATTCTCTAAAATGGCTGCAATAACAAAGCCAATATAGAGAAACCAAAGGAACTTCGTCATGGTGCACCTCCATTTTATGTATAAGTTCTTTCAACGATTGCTACTTGTATAATAATTGTACCATATATAGTATTAAAAGACAATAAATTGTAGGCCTTTCAAGGATTACCTTGAATAATTAATTGTTTTATGATTTAATGATATAAATTTAGTATATGGAGGGAAAAATGAAGAAAGAAGTTGCGTGTGGTTGTATTATTTTTGATAAAAATAAAAATGTTCTTTTGATTCATCAAATAAGTGGGGACTTTTGGGGATTTCCAAAAGGTCACGTTGAAGAAGGTGAAACAGAACTTCAAACAGCATTACGCGAGGTAAAAGAAGAAGTGGGACTTGATGTTGAAATTACCGATGAAAAATTTAGATATGTTTTGAACTATATAATTAAGGCAGAGGATGTTGATAAAACAACAATTTTATATCTTGCTAAGCCAAAGGAAGAAAACGCAAGTATAAAAGTTCAGGAAACTGAAGTTGCAGAAAGTAAATGGGTTACAGTTGAAGAGGCATACGAGCTACTTACGTTTGATGATTCAAAAGAAGCTTTGAAGGCTGCTGAAGAAGCATTGTATAACTTATGAGGCATGGGACCATTCATGCCTCGCCTAAGTCTCATTTTTTTTAAAAAATATGTTGACAAATAGATGTATATGTAGTAAAATTATTTTCGTCAGTGAAATAGACGGGCGCTTAGCTCAGCTGGGAGAGCATCTGCCTTACAAGCAGGAGGTCATAGGTTCGATCCCTATAGCGCCCACCATTTATTTTATGGCCTGGTAGTTCAGTTGGTTAGAATGCCGCCCTGTCACGGCGGAGGTCGACGGTTCGAGCCCGTTCCAGGTCGCCAAAATATCTAGTCTGAACAACACCAGTTACTAGATATTTTTTATATAAAGACATATAAAATGGTTCGATAGCTCAGTTGGTAGAGCAGGGGACTGAAAATCCCCGTGTCGGTGGTTCGATTCCACCTCGGACCACCAAAAAAAAAAAGATAGCGAAGCTATCTTTTTTATTTTTGGTCCGAATAAAAATGTGGAATCGAAAAGGAGGAAAAGAAAAGTGTCCAGTGGACACTTTTCCCGACGCGGCTCGACGATTCCACCTCGGACCACCAAAAAAAGATAGCGAAGCTATCTTTTTTTGGTTCGATGGTCCGAATAAATTAATTAGAAAAAAGATTGTTAATATGCCAAAGGCGAACGTTCTGTTGAAAATAGGTTAATTATAGACTGAACACTTTATGGTGTGGATTCAGCAACTTGTAACTACATTTCCTATTCTCATTTCTTTAGCATATTTATAATAGTCAGGCTTGGGGGCTCTACACTCTTTGAACATATTCATATTCCAGCGATCACAATCCAGAATACGAAAACGACCATTGGGTGAAATACCGAAGATATGGCTATCTGTAACATAGAGGATATATATGTATCCCTGGTTGCCTTCCATATAGGTTTTATCACCTGTTCTTGTCGGGGTAGTCTGCACGAAAGCTTTCCATACTTTTTTGCATATTAAAGGTATTTTCCTGATGTCTACAAAGGCAGAGTCCTTAATGTACTGAGAAGTGAAAAAATGTGTAGTTCCATAGTATAGGCTTTTTACTACAATACCTCCTTTACATTTTTCTAGAACTTTATATGTTCGTGTAGTATCAGTGTAGTCTCCATTGTGTTTAGTTGCTACGATTACCGCACCTTTTTTGAGTTTACTTGGCATAATAGTTCCTCCTTAAAAGATTATTCGGAGGACTATGCCCCCGAAATTATTTGAGAGCATATATGCATCGATATGATTATATTATATCATGTTTACATAAAGTTCGCAAATTCTTGAACTTACTTAACTTATACTTGAAAGTAGATTTTTTGAACTATATAGGTATAAAATCGATATGTAGAATCGAAATGATTGAAATAAAAATTCATTAGATGTAAAATTGTTATAAAGAAGCATACAAAGGAGAAAAAGTATGAGCATTTATATTTTCATTGTACTTGTGATTGCGTGTGTAGGACTATGTTTAACATATTTTGTACATCAGAATAAAAAGCAATTAGATAAATATGTAGAAAATAATAAAGATGTTGCAGTTATACAACTTGTCAATACACATAAAAATGATGAAAATTATGCAGAAGAAAATATGATTATGGATATTGATGGCTTAAAGGTAGATATATTTGACTATAAACCAGGAGTACCAGCTGTTTGCATAACGTCAGGGAATCACATATTAAAAGTTAAAAGCGGATGGAAAGTTAGAGAAAAAAGAGGAGAAAAGAATCTCTCAATAGAAAAAACCATTGGTCCAATGGATTTTAGAGTAGATATCCAATCTCCTAAAATTTATTCATTAAATTATAATATAAAAAATAAAGAATATGAATTTGTAGAATGTGAAAATAATTAGTCTAGCAAATTAACAATAGTTTTTATAACTAAGTCTTTCATAACATCGTAATTTAGATTGTCGTGGCGATGATATACGACTTCATGACAAAAATCATCCATTATCGATAGAATGAAATGGGACTTTTCATTTATGTCTTTAGAGCCGATATTATTATCCACTAAGAAATTTGCAAAATTGGTTGATGCTTCAAGTTCGTATCTATGAAATATTTCATTAACTTCTTGGTCAGAATGCTGTATGGCAATTATTTCTTCGTGAGAAGATTTTGTTGAAGCATGAAATTTAACTAAATCATCTATAACACTTTCTATTTCGTTATAGATGTTTTTTTTGTCTATTTTTTTAAGTGAGATTTGATTTATTGGGAACATAAGATTCTTAGCATATTGTTCAATGCCGTACATGAATATGTCCCTTTTGTCTTTAAAGTACTGATATACAATGCCTGTAGAAACACCTGCAGCTTTTGCAATTTCAGCGGTATTTGTATTGTGAAAACCTTTTTTACAAATAAGTTCAAATCCACTTTCGATTATTTTATTTTTCTTTTCAATTGAACGCTTTTGCGTTGGCTCTCTAATCTCTAATTTACCCATTATCAACCTCACATATATTTTTCAAGATTAGTATAAAAGAAAAATACTAAAAAGTCAACAATAGTGATATGTAGAATAATTCAGCCCGAATTATTGATTTTTAATAATTATGTGTTAAAATTATTATGTAATTTAGTAAATAGAAGGGAGAGAAGCATGGAAGAAATAGAAGTCGTAATTGAAAAAGTTATAGGACTTATTGAAGCAAAAAAGATTAATGATTTAAAAGAATATCTTGAAACAGTTAATAGTGCTGATTTCCCGAGAATTTTTGAAGAATTAGATGATGAAAAAATAAAGCTAGTATATAGAATTCTACCAAAAGACAAGGCAGCAGAGGTATTTGTAGAACTTGATCATGATGATGCCGAAAAACTAATTGGTTATTTGACTGATAGAGAAATTAAAAATGTTATGAATGAGCTATATATGGATGATGCTGTTGACCTTATAGAGGAAATGCCTTCTGACGTTGTTGAACGTATTTTAAAGAATACTAGACCTTCTGATAGAAAGGTTATAAATGAACTATTAAAGTATCCCGAGGATACTGCAGGAAGTTTGATGACAACAGAGTACGTTGCTTTAAGAGAAAACATGACGGTTGATGATGCATTTGTAGAGATAAAGAATAAGGGAATTAGAACTGAAACAGTATATAATTGTTATGTTTTAGATGATAAAAATAAATTGGTTGGTACTGTTGATATTAAGGAAATTCTTCTAGCTGATACTAGTGAAAAAATGAATGAAATCATGGACTCAAATGTTATCAAAGTATCGACTCTTGAAGACCAAGAAGAAGTTACCAAAATGTTTGATAAATACGACTTGATTGCTGTTCCAGTTGTCGATAAAGAGAATGCATTGGTTGGAGTCATTACCATAGACGATGCTTTTGATGTTATGCAAGAAGAGGTATTGGAAGACTTTGAAAAAATGGCTGCTATTAGTGCCACATCAGGTGATTCTTATCTTAAAACCTCAGTTTTTACTCATGCCAAAAATAGGATTATGTGGCTTTTGTTTTTGATGCTATCTGCAACAATCACTGGTACAATAACCAATAAATTTGAAGCTACTATTGCAACTCTTCCAATATTGGTTGCATTTATGCCAATGCTTATGGATACAGGTGGAAACTGTGGTTCTCAAAGTTCGACTTTAATAATTAGGGGCTTAGCAACAGATGAAATTTCGACTAAAGATTACTTGAGGGCTTTATGGAAAGAAATTAGAGTAGCGACTTGCGTTGGCCTAACACTAGCTGTGCTTAATGGAATTAGAATTGCCGTTCAATATCATAATTTGGAATATGGAAATAAACTTGCGTTAGTGGTATCCATGTCTATCTTTTTTGTGGTTATTTTTGCAAATATACTTGGATGTACACTACCAATATTTGCTAAGAAGTTAAAACTTGATCCAGCAATAATGGCTGCACCATTGATAAGTACAATAGTGGACTCATGTTCTGTGCTATTGTTTTTCATGCTGGCAAGTACGTTGATTCATATTTAATAGAAAGGAGATCTGTTTTATGGAAATTGATGAAATAGTTATTACAATAAATAATCTATTAGAAAACAAAAGAATATCTGATTTACATACCTATCTTGAAGATATTAATGAAGCAGACTTTCCGGAAATATTGAATAGACTTGAAGAAGATAAATTGATTATTATTTATAGATTGCTTTCAAAGGAAAAGGCCGCTGAAGTTTTTGTTGAGTTAGACACAGATGAACAAGAAAAACTAATTGGTCATTTAACTGATAAAGAAATTAAAAATGTTATGAATGAGCTATACATGGACGATGCGGTTGATTTGATTGAAGAGATGCCAGCAAATGTCGTGAAAAGAATCTTAAAAAACACAAAGCCTGAAGATAGAAAGGTCATAAATGAATTATTAAAGTATCCAGAAGATACTGCAGGAACAATGATGACAACAGAGTTTATGGACTTAAAAGAGAATATGACGGTGGATGAGTGTTTTAAAAGAATCAAAAAGACAGGAACAAATTCTGAAAATTTATATAATTGTTTTGTTTTAACCGTAGATAGAAAACTTCTTGGAATTGTCGATATCAAAGATTTACTTATTGCAGATAGAAGTCAAATGGTTAAAGATATAATGGATACAAATGTTGTTAAAGTAACTACACTTGAAGATCAAGAGGAAGTTGCAAAATGTTTTGAGAAGTACGATATTGTATCGATGCCAGTTGTCGATAAAGAAGATAGACTTGTGGGTATTATAACCATAGATGATGCGATAGATGTAATGAAGGAAGAAACTGCAGAAGACTTCCAAAAAATGGCTGCTATCAATACGACAGATCAAGAATCATATTTTAAGACTAGTGTATTTACTCATACCAAAAATAGAGTGGTATGGCTTATATTTTTGATGTTTTCTTCTGTAATTACGGGAATGATAATTCAAAAATATGAAAGTGCGATTGCGGCAATTCCTCTATTAGTCGCATTCATTCCAATGATAATGGGAACAGGAGGAAACTGTGGTTCTCAAACATCTACACTTATTATAAGAGGGCTTGCGATGGATGAGCTTTCAACAAAGGATGTGTTTAAGGTTATTTGGAAGGAACTTAGAGTATCTATTCTTGTTGGATTAGTACTAGGAGTTGTAAATTGCATTAGAATTATAATTCAATATAGAGGAGAGCCAGATTATTTAAAAACAAGTATAGTAGTATCACTTTCTTTGTGTGGAACAGTTGTGGCTGCAAAGCTTATTGGAGGATTACTACCACTTGGAGCAAAAAAATTAAAAATGGATCCTGCTGTTATGGCAGCTCCATTGCTTACGACAATAGTAGATGCAGTTTCAATTTCAATGTATTTTGTTATAGTATCATTTGCATTTTTTAATTAGTATATGCCGTTGAAGACATATCAGGCGTACGGGTGTCTCGTTATGACTACGAAATTGAATTCATGCCGGAACGAATCATCCCTGTTAAGTTTACTGCAGATGAATTGGCAGAAGAGTGGGATGATATTGTCGAGAGTGATGATGCCGGCAATGATAGCACAGAGGATAATGAGTAATGATATGAGCTGATGCTTAATTTGATGTAAGTTGCAAAGCAAGGGCCGATGAAATGTATGTTTTTATAATACAATTTCATTTGGCCCTTGCTTTTTTTTAAAATAATTTATATTTCATTGCAAAAAAAAAATCTATATGATAGAATTCTCGTACGAGGTATGTTTTCATATTTCTTAGATTATAGCAAAAGAAAAAGGTTGGTAAAAACGTGGTTTTTCTCATAATAATAGGTTTCTTAATTTTAATAATTGTATTTTTGGCTGCACTTTCTGTTATGCAAATTAAGCTGGCAGGAATACAGGTAAAAGACTTTTGGACGTTTATAAAGGCAAATGATACGCTAAACAAGCTATATGCCTTTTCAAAAAAATACGAAAGATTGACTCCACAACAACAGCTAATGTTCTTGCAAGAAGCAGATACTATATTTGATGCATTTGATAAAGTACCGGATATGTTATGGGAAGAAGACTATGAAAAATATATGGAGATATTAAGTAAATATAAAGATATTAGAATGAAAAGATGGGAAGAATCAAGCAAATAAAAGAGCTGAAGTTTTATTACTTCAGCTTTCTTTTTAGTTTTAATCTATTGTGGTTTTTTAATGTCTTTTGGATCTCTATCTTTATGTTTTAAGATATCAGCAGCAGCTCCAAGTGAGCTTAATGCTTTTGTTGCTTCGAAAGGAATAAATATTTTGTTTGCACTTCCTTTTGCTACTTCGTTTAGTGTTTCCAAAGATTTTATTTGAACCAATTTTTCGTCTGGACTTGCATTTTTGATTGCTTCATATACTAGACTAATTTCTTTTGCTTTAGCATCAGCAACTTGTTTAATAGCTTCAGCCTCACCAGTTGCACGTCTAATTTTAGCTTCTCTATCAGCTTCTGCATCAAGAATTGCAGCTTCTTTTCTACCTTCAGCAAGAGTAATTGCAGATTGTCTTTCTCCTTCTGCTTGAAGAATAAGAGCTCTCTTATTTCTTTCTGCGTTCATTTGTTTTTCCATGGCATCTCTAATATCTGCTGGTGGAGTAATATCTTTGATTTCAACTCTGTCAATTTTGCATCCCCATGCATCAGTAGCTTCATCAAGAATAACTCTTAATTTGTCATTGATTAAATCTCTAGAAGAGAATGTTTCATCAAGTTCCATCTTACCAACGATGTCACGAATGGTTGTGATAGCTAAATACTCGATACCTTTTTTCAAACTTTGAATTTCATATACAGCTTTAACTGGATCTGTAATTTTGTAAAACACAACTGTATCAATTGTGATTGTAACGTTATCTGCTGTGATAACTCCCTGTGGAGGGATGTCCATTGTTTGTTGCTTTAAGCTAACTACTGAACGAACAGTATCAACAAATGGAATGATGATTGTAAGACCAGCTTCAGAAACCTTATGAAATCTACCTAATCTTTCAATAATAAATACTTCTGATTGTCTAACAATCTTGATTGTGTTAAATGCTACGATGCAAATAATGATGAATAAAACAAGTAGTAACCACATAATTCTTTCCTCCTTAATTTGTATATATTTGATAAAATTAATGACTAGTGTAAATTAAATCTTTTTAACAACGGCTTTAACACCATCTATTTTAATTACTTCAACTTTGGAATTTTCTTCTATTACAGATTCATCTTCTGATTTTGCAGACCAAACTTCTGTACCAATTTTAATTTGGCCTGAACCGCTCATTGGATCTATTTTTTTGATTACTAGACCAATTTTACCTTCTGCAGAAGCAGAATTGGTTCTAATAAATGAATCTTTTGGAAGAATTTTGTTCACTACAGGTCTTGTAGCAAATAATAGTATTGTTGATGCAACCAAGAAAACAGCAGCTTGAATAAAAACGTTATCGATGAAAAAGCTAACTATCATCGCCAAAAGGGCGCCAAGTGAAAACCAAAATATAAGGAAGCTTACATTAATTATTTCTATAATTAGAAAAAGCCCACTTAATACTAACCATAATTTCCACATACTAATCACCTCAATTTAATTTTATACAAAGATATTATATAATAAAACAACTTTATTGAAAAGCTTTTTGTGAAATTTTCATGAAATTTGACTGCGTCTTTGAGATTCTATTGACGTTTGGTTTTGGAATATAATATAATTTGTAGGGTAATTTATTATAAGTAAAGAAATAGGAGAAATATGAAAAATATTATAAAAATACTAATCGGATTAATAATTGTAGCGGTTTGTGTATGTGTTGGAGGATATTTTACAGGCATAGGTGCAGTGGATAAAAAAAGTAAAGAGCCGATAAGAGTTGTTGTAGAAGATGGAATGTATAGTGGTTCAGTAATTAATCTGCTACAAGAAAAAGGTCTTGTTAAAAATAAACTTGCAGCAAAAGTCTATCTAAAATTACACAATGTTGATTCGCTAAAAGCAGGTAAGTATGATTTATATAAGTCAGAGGACCTTAAGACACTATTATCACATATAGAAAATGGAGATTATGCTGGTGATGATGTTAAGCTTACAATTATTGAAGGAAAAAATGTTAGATGGATAGCTAAAAAAATAGCTGAAAACACTAATAATACAGAAGATGATGTGTATGATTTGTTGGATAATGAAGAATATATAGATTCCATTATTAGCAAATACTGGTTCATAACTGATGATATAAAAAATGAAGAGATATATTATCCATTAGAAGGATATTTATTTCCAGACACATACACTTTCGAAGACAAGGATGTGGATGTAAAAACCATATTTGAAACAATTTTAAATCATGCAGAAAAGAATTGGTCAAAATATCAAGATGAAATATTGGATAAAAAAATAAATATACACACTGTTCTTACTTTAGCATCACTTGCAGAGCTTGAAGGCAATTCAAAAGATGATAGGGCTGAAATTGTTGGTGTTTTTTTAAATAGACTTAATAAAAAAATGAGCCTAGGAAGTGATGTATCAACTTATTATGCATTTAAAGTTGATATGGGAGAAAGAGATTTAACAAGAAAAGAGCTTAATACAGAAAATCCATATAACACAAGAGGACCTAATATGATTGGTAAACTCCCAATAGGTCCAATATGTAACCCAAGTTTAGATGCAATAGATGCAACGATACACTATAAAGAAACTGACAATCTTTTCTTTGTAGCTGATAAAAATGGAAAAGTATATTTTACACAGACAGATGCAGAACATCAAAAAAAGATTAAAGAGCTAAAAAATGATGGATTGTGGTATACATACGAATAAATTTAGATTTTGGTTGACTAAAGTTGACTATAATTATGTAAAGTGATATAATGAAAATATGTTTATTTCGTAACATTGTCTTTGTTTTATTCTTTAGGAGGAATGCTATATGATTACGGAAAGACGTGTCGTGTTGACAACTAGTCAACGGGATCGGATGACTTTACTAGAAAAGTTTGAGGCTATTGTGAAAATAACTAGCCTCAATCAGGTGGAAGATGTTTGGAGTCTGAATAAGACACCAGTGATGTTCTGCAGCGATAAAGAAAGCAAGAGACTTCTCCGGGAGAACCATGAAAAGTATGATATTATCGAAATTCCGTACTTTGAATATGGCTCTTTTGCTACTGCATTTGAGAGCTGGGCACATGCTCAGAAGTTTGAATGTGGGGAGTTTATCACAGGAAAAAAATATCCTGTTGATAAAGGAGAATGCGTCTTTTGCAAGATTTTAAATGAACGTGAGGCTTCAGGATCAACCTTTTTGTATAATGCAAACACCCAAAGTGAGATGAATATGGTTATTTATGAATCACCAGGATTTCTTGTTCTTCCGGAAAGAGGATCACTTAAACCTGGATTCGTAATGATCATTCCGAAAGATCATCAATACTTTTCTATTGCACAAATGCCAGATGAATTGTATGATGAATATCAGGAAGTATGTGATGATATTCAGGTGATCTTGGAGGGAGCGTTTGAAAAGAAAAAGGTGATTTTCTTTGAACATGGATCTGGAAAAGCTGGATATACCAGTCATCCTAAGTCGATTGTTCATGCTCATACACATATTGTTGTGGACTTTGAGCTTGACAAGAAGTACTTGGATATGGTACGGATGAAGCCTATTAAAGACATCAAAGAGGCTTCAGAAACTCACTACTTTGCATATAAAGTGGGGAGTAGAGGAGAAAGGCTTATCACCATGGATCCTGAAGTATATGTTCAGCGTCAGTTCCCTCGTCAGGTAATGGCATTGAAGCTTAACTTGAAACCGGGTATGTTCAATTGGAGACACTACGACTTTGACGAACATATTGGAAGTACGTTGTTTAAAGTCCATGAGTTTCTCAACGGAAGTAGCCCGGAAATCACAGAACGCATCGAGGAACGCACAAGATCGTTTGTCGAAGCATATCCCCTTCGAAAATCACACGATGAAGTGGATAGCGACGAGTAAGTTAAACTAGAATTCATCCGATGTAAGAGAGAAGCTGGTTTCCCTAAATAGGAAACTAGCTTCTTTTTTTAGTTAAATGATCAAAGCTTAGAAATAGACTAATATTAATATTTACAATTAGTTTAAAATATTATATAATATCTAGGATAATTTGATTTTAAAGGGGTTATTAAAATGAACGAAGAAAATAATGAAAATACAGTTATGCAAACAGAAGAAGAACTTAATAGACTTATGCAGATTAGAAGAGATAAGCTTAAAGAACTTCAAGAGAATGGAAAAGATCCATTTGAAATTACAAAGTATGATAGAACTGAGTTTTCAAAAGATATAAAAGATAGTTATGAGCAATATGAAGGAAAAGATGTTTCTATTGCTGGAAGAATTATGGCAAAAAGAATTATGGGAAAGGCATCTTTTTGTACTATTCAGGATAGCAAGGGAAAAATCCAAAGTTATGTTAGTATTAATGACATTGGAGAGGAAGCATATAAAGCTTTCAAGACTTTTGACATTGGAGATATTATAGGAATTAAAGGTTTTGTGTTCAAAACAAGAACAGAGGAAATATCAGTGCATGCAAAGGAAGTGGTACTTCTTACCAAATCACTTAGAGATTTGCCTGAAAAATTTCATGGTCTAAAGGATGTCGATTTAAGATATAGACAAAGATATGTTGATTTAATTGTAAATCCCGAAGTTAAAGAGACATTTTTGCTTAGGAGTAAAATTCTAACAGAAGTAAAAAACTACTTAGTTGAACATGATTATTTAGAAGTGGATACTCCAATACTAAATACAATAGCAGGTGGAGCTACAGCTCGTCCATTCATTACTCATCACAACACTCTTGATTTAGATATGTACCTAAGAATAGCAAATGAACTTTATCTTAAAAGACTAATAGTTGGTGGATTTGATAGGGTATTTGAAATGGGAAGAATGTTTAGAAATGAGGGAATGGATATTAAGCACAATCCTGAGTTTACAAATATGGAGCTATATGCAGCATATCAAGACTATAATGATATGATGGATCTTACTGAGGACATGATTAGAACTGTTAGTCAAAAAGCTCTTGGAACAGCTAGGATTAATTACCAAGGTACTGACATAGATTTGGAATCACCATGGAAGAGAATTACAATGATAGATGCTATCAAAGAAGTAACGGGCGTTGACTTCAATGAAATTCAAACTGATGAGGAAGCCTTAAAGATCGCAAATGAAAAACATGTTGAAATTGAGGATTCAAAGCAAACAAGAGGATACGTAATAAATGCATTTTTCGAAGAATTTGTAGAAGAAACTTTGGTTCAACCAACTTTTATTTATGATTATCCAGTTGAAGTTTCTCCACTTACTAAGAGGAAGCCATCTGACAAAAGGTTAGTTGAAAGATTCGAAGTGTTTATTGGTGGACGTGAGTATGGAAATGCATATTCAGAGTTAAATGATCCAATAGACCAAAAGGGAAGATTTTTAGACCAATTAAAGCAAAGAGAAGCGGGCGATGAAGAAGCAAATATGATGGATGACGACTTTATTCTTGCACTAGAATATGGTATGCCACCAACAGGAGGACTTGGCGTAGGTATAGATAGATTAGTAATGCTTTTAACAAATTCAGCTTCAATAAGAGATGTAATACTATTCCCTACAATGAAGCCATTGAATTAAAAATAGTTAAATTAAACATAATAGTTTATAAGGAGAGTACATATGAAAAATATTGGAACAATAATAGTAATTATAGCTGCTATTACAGCAATTATAATTTTAGGAGTAGTTTTTGTTACAAAAAATGGTGAAAAAGAAACGGTTTCGAGCGAAGGTGATAGTTATCTAAATGATAATATTTCTTCTGGGAATGATACAGAAAGTGACGTTTCCACAGACGGAGAAACTGGGGCGTTTTTTGGTGGAAGCTTTGCTATAGACGAGTATATTGTAAACATTGATTCAAAGCAAGCGGGGCATCCAGGACCAGAGGCATACTACCTTACAGATATCTCAATAGAAAATGATGAAGGAACAGAATCAGACTATGATATTTATTTCTCAGATATAATAGATTCAGATGAGAAACCTTATGATTCCAACTTTAATGTTTATGAAGATGGGATTGTTTCAATAAATGGTAAAGAATATAAATATTATATTGATAGTTCTGGCTGGAATGCTATATTATGCTATACAATTCCAAATGAAAATAAGGATTTAGTAATAAAAGTAAATGGCAGTGATGTGTTTGATTCTGATGGAAATCAAGCAAAGACATTAGCTGTTGTGGATGAAGATGTATTTAATTCAAAAGAGTTAGCAGAAGTATTAAACTTTACTGTAGCAAAATCAGAAGAATAACACACATTTTTATTTACTGTAAATATATAGACAATTAATACAAAGAGAGATGATAATCAAGTTATCATCTCTCTTTTTGGTATTAAATAATTTTGCGGATTATGTCATAAATATTGTTTAATTTCATGTTCCAAAGTGCATCAGTTAACAAAATTGACAAGAAAAAAAGATGAAATTGTAATTGAATAATAGACTTTGATTATATATCCTTAAATAGGATTGTTATATTATGGGAGGTTTCTAATATGATAAAGAGAATAGAAGAGTTAACATTAGAAGAGATTAATGAATTCGACTTCTTGGAAAAAGAGGAAATAGACAAAATGAGTTTTGGCGAATTATGTGTATATCAAGAAGTGTTAAATAAGATAAAAGCTAGATATGATGAATTAACTGCGCAAGAATAAGTAAATGGGATTACAAACGAAGAAGTAGATAAAAGGAGAACAAATGGAAGCTGTAATTGAGAATAAAGGCTTTATCCAAGGATGGAATAAAACGCGTGATGATATATATCAAGAATTACAAGCGCGATTAGATAGAACGGTTCTTGATGTACTAAAAAATTATTTGAGAGAAAATAATGTAGAATTTGACGCAAGTAGTACTAAATTAGATGACTTTAAGGAAAATGTTGTCGCTAAATTGCCTGAGGCACAGCAGCTTAGGCTAACTAAACTAGAAAAAGATATAACTAAAGAATTAAGAGATATGACGAAAGCGCTACATGATGGATCGCAAACAGCGTTTTCTGAACTAATTGGAAAACTAGGAGAGTTTGGTAAGTCTGCTACGAAAATGGTGGCTAGAGGTGCTGCTATGAGTGCGGCATATGCATTAAATCCAACTTTGGGAGGAGCGGCACTTGCAGGATCAATCGCAATACCTGCTATAGTAAAAGGAGTAAAGGGATTTAAAGAGAAGCAAGAAGAGTCAAGACAAGAATCTTTGGATGCATTTTTACTTAAACTAACCGCCAAGTATGATGAGTCAACCAAGGAAATACATTTTGATATTCCACAAAATATAATGAATACTGTTGCAGAAAATTTAAAATCTGATGGAATAGAAATAAATAGTTCAAATCCCACCCAGTTTATTAGAGATGTTGCTGGTCTTGAAATAGACAAAAAAGAATTGGCCGTAAAAACTATAAATAGTTTAAAAGGTTCGCCATATGATTACAATAAAGAAATTACTGATTTAAAGACAAAAATAAAAAATGCTGGCGAAATAATGAAAAGAGATGTAATGTCTCCACTTTCAACTGCTGCAATGGTCGGACTTAATGTGGGAAATTCACTTGCAACATGGGATCCTGACATATCAGCCTCGGTGGTAACTTCATTAGCGACAGGAGTTGCTACTGGAGATATCACTGCTGCAATGGGGGCTGGCGCTGCTCAACTTGGAGTTAGTAAGGCGGCACAATTTTTGCCAGACGCATTAGGCGATGTTGTACAAAATGCCAATGAGATTGAAACAATGGCAGGAGCTACAGGGATTGCATTGGGAGGCGCATTAGTTTTAAAAGTCGCTCCTACTTTGATTAAGCACGGCTTTTTGGCGGCAAAGAATTTTATAGTATCTAAAAAACAAGATAAAGATAGAGCAAAAGCTCTAGATACTCAAGAAAAAAAAGAGCTCGGAGAAAAAATTGACAAGTCAATGCAACATACTGCTCAAGCAATTCAAGGAAAGTCAGCAAGAGAAATTGCTTTAGGAATTATAGCGGATACTTTAAGAGGTAAAGGAATTGAAATAGATAATTCGATAGTTTCAAAAGAGGACTTGAAAAAGTATACACAATCATTAAGCAAAGAAGATAAAAAAGATGTGCTAGAAGTTGCTAATGCATTAGAAAAAGCGGAAGAAGCAAAAGAGGGAGACTTAAAGAAGGCATTAGGCGGGTTAGCAAAAACAGCATATTGGGGAGGTGTAATTGCCTTAGCAGGTCTTGGAGTTTATGATGCATTTTTAAATCCCGGATTTATAGAAGGATTAGTAGTAAGAGATTCACAAGTTGCTCAACAAACGCAAGCTACTTTTAAGGAGCAATTGTCGTCTGCTAAGGAAACATTGGCAGGAGTACCTAAAAAAATTAAAAATGTTCCAAAAACGATTAACGAATTTTTCACGGATCCAAAAGGCTATGTTGAAAAACGAAAGGCATTGATGCGTAATACCAAAAAAATGAAGGAAAGAACTGAAAATAATAAAGATGGTTTAACAGAGGGCTCTGAAAATAAAGAGGGTGTAGTAACGGGTTCAAATAATAATGAAAAAGTAGTAAGTGACCCTAACGATAAAGATATAGTAACAAATATACAAGCACCTACTGCTCAAGAGCTAGCTAAACAAAGAGCAGAAGAAGCTGCCAAAGAGAGAGCTCAAGCTGTAAATGAATTTAGGGAGGGCCTACCAAAAGATAGTGACATTGGGACACAAACGTTTATGAAAACGCTTCCTGGAAAAGGGAACGATGCATACTTGAATTTAAGTGAATCTGCAAATGACGTAGTTTTGGAAGCATTTAATTTAAAGACGGAAGAAGGATTAACAGAATTCTTAAAAAGTTTTGGTGAAGATGATCCTATCATCCAACAAATGATGAAAGACCTACATGTTAAATCTATTGAAGAAATTGCTAGGGATAAATTTGTTCAAGAATCGATTAATGAACTTGGAGGTGTTAATTATTTTCATAATGGTATAACTTTATATCTTCCATTTAGAAGAAATCATTTTGAAAGTGATATTACTAGATTGATTAATCAAAGAGGTGAAGAAATATTAGGAACTGTTCCTACACAAGGAGCTTCAGATGCAGAAATAGAGGCTTTTATAGATAGTTTTTATAAAAATGGCGTGTTAGATGAAGAAAAACAAAAATACTTTTCTATACTTCAACAAAGTAATGAGATGTATGGTGACCACACTATGAGAGCTATGAGGGATGAGTTTTTTGATAAATGGCTTAGAAATTTAAGAATTAAGGAAAACCCAGATGGAGTTTTTGAGACTGAGCTTAACGCGGTGAAACAAGAATTAAAAAACACAGCAAATGGAATTGTAGATAAATCGATAGAGGAACATGCTACTGCTGTTCCACAAATGGCAGACAAGGTTGAAACAGCTAAAAATGCTCAAGAATATATTGCTGAAACAGAAGCAGGTTTTATAGAGGGGTTAGAATCAAAGATTACATCTGATCCACTAAAAATAGCTGGGGCTGGTGCAGTTGTGGGTGCTGGAGTGGGCGCAGCTAATGCCGTTAAAGAAGGATTATGGGGTAAATTTAAGAAAGCCTTAAAGAATTTATCTCCAAAGAATTTATTTAGAAAAAAGCAAGAAGCATTACCAGAAGCTAAAGTTGAATCAACAAGTCCTAATAGTGATGATTCTGAAAATAAAAAAGCATCGGATACAGATCGTAGAGAGGCATGGAAAGATACTGGAAATGGACAAAAGAGTCCAACTGATTCTACATCAATCGCTAAAAAAGATGAAAAACAAGAAGAGGGAAGAACTGATGATGATGAAGAAGTAAAATAATGGGGTTGAAGAAAAAAAGGTAGGAACTCACTAGTGAATTCCTACCTTTTTTACACTCGTCAGGAATAAATGCTACATTAAGCCGCGAAACAAAATGGTATAAAGTAAATAAAATAGTATGTATTATTACAAATATTTTTCTGAACTAATACAATGTGTACATTTTCTTCTACTTTTGGTAACAAATGCTGGTTCTTACATAGTTTGTGGTAGA
>Ga0247611_10003503_pt1 | contig 23166 bp, 20 predicted proteins | sample 177DNAGHGhighgp2_FD_192422 | JGI IMG/M metagenome (GOLD analysis project Ga0247611, IMG submission 192422) | Sheep rumen microbial communities from Palmerston North, Manawatu-Wanganui, New Zealand - 1770 DNA GHGhigh gp2 | ecosystem: Host-associated > Mammals > Digestive system > Stomach > Rumen... | reverse complement strand
CTGTCAAGGACTTCCAACATATCCTTGCTTCTGATGTTGAAGAAGGTTATAAGAAGTTCAACCCTCGAATGATAGAACTGAAGCCCCGCCGCCAGGTGGGCTTCTGTGCCTAAATATATCCAACGATGATGAAGCAATTACCATCATTTGCCGACGCGCAAAAAACAATCAGGGGAGAGAAAGACCCAAGGGCTTTCCTTCACCTTGGCATGCTATATGCCCAAGGCATCGGTACTACACAAGATGAAATGCTCGCCCACTACTTCTTAAAGAAGGCATTCGACATGGGCTGCAAAGAGGCTGAGGAGTATATTAACATGGAATGTGAGTCAGGCGCGAAGGATTTTGTTGCTGATTTTGAATCTTACATCGGTGAGGACGGTTCCGCACCGCGAGAAACAATTGCAAAACTTAGGGCGAGAGTTGAATTAGAAAGAAAAGCCAAGCATTACGGCAATCTTTCGAGAATCCGTAATTATTTGACCCTTATCTATCCAGAGTACAACCGCGAGAAAGCTATTCAAGACATTCTGAACGGTCGTGATACCCTTGATGCAGACATTCTATACTCTACAAGTACATCTGGGAATAGATCGGAAATCTACATAGAACAACAAGACAGACTCCTTCATCAACTTTATGTCCAAGTAGAGAGTGATGATGACATGTGGGAATACATAAATACCGATGCACTTGGTAAGGATGAGAGCGAACTGGCTCAGTGCCTTGTAAATCTTACATCCTCGTATGAAAAAATCTGCCAAAGACACAATATCATAGGCAAGGATATCTATAATCTGGACTCTTTAGGGCTTTACCCTTATATCAAAGTCCAAACAATGGCCACATTGAGGCAACAGGGATTCAGATGTCTTCTTTCTATCAAAGATATTGACCCGATTATAAATGATGAGTTTTTAGAGAAGCTAGATGATGACCAGGCTTTGCTTGATGTCTGTGAGAAAATCAAGGATCAAGATTTACAGCTATTCCTTATATCATTTGTCGAACTTAACATTGACCTTGACTCGCTGCAAATAACCTCGCTGTCATTGTTACATGCCTATCGGAATAATAACCTTCAGCCCCTTGTGGAACATATCAATGCTTTTGTCGATAGGCTAAATAAGGTTGGCATTAAGAATCATTTGCCATTATACACTTTGGAAGATCTCCCTCTGATTGATTTGTCTAAAGACGACGATTCTCATTCCGAACGCCCTTTGTCAAATGAAGTTGGGATTAAAGGCAAATACTCTATTCTAAAGAATGAAAATGGCGAAATCATTGTAATGATTGATGCCAGAGAAGGAGAGCCGGAGGATCCCCGCTTCATTTATGACGGAAAAATGGCCTTGCTATTCAGGAATTTTGACAGCAACGTCTTATTCAGGAACATAGACCCAGAAGCGCATGAAGCTCTGCAAGAAGTCAATGAAGTCCTTGTTATTGAAGTTTTGAACGATGACGTTGAAAGAGAATATATTACACCTATCAGAAGAGTAAAAGATGTAAGTAGCCTAATAGCATGAAACCGTCAATAGAGTTTGTTCAACCTGCAGTATAACGTTTAAACACGTTTATTTCTTCTTGTCTGGCCATTACGGCAAAGTCAAGACCAACAGCGGCAAACTCCCTGATGAGGATGGTGTTCTCTAAGAACGTGACGGTGGCACGTGCCAAATTCTGTCTAAAAACCTCTCTGTCAAGTTCTTCATCCTGACTTAATTCCGTATGAGCGGCCACAGTTTCATATATGGTTCTCAGATTCTCGCGATTTGCTTTTTCCGTTTTTGCCTTGGGGTCAATATAGTTTTTGAGGAAAGAAGCAAGAATTCTGGCGCCAGCATCTCCTGCAAAATATTGGCGTGTTGCAGTCAGCAAGAAAAGACCAATAACATCCATCTGGTTAAGTCCCATCTTACTGGCTACAATTTGGAACAGATAAACTTCTTGTGGAGCGGCATAGCCGTCAGCGCCAATGAGCTTGATAAGATTTCTTAGATACTCTTCCCTTTCTTGACGACTGTTTGGCATCTCTTCCTGGATATTTTCATATCCACCTTGTAGTGATTCCAACAGCTTTGATTCGTCAATACCCTCCAAGTGGCAGATGGTACTTATTGCCTCCTTTTCTTCGGGAGTAACCTCACCGTCTGCAATGGCTATAGCAGTCAAATCACGAGCTAATTTAAATTCAGGCTCTGTAACTGCACTCAGAAATCTAGTTATGATACTCATTATATTCCGATTGTGAGATAGTGCCTTACAAAATTATCTATGATATCAACCCCTTTGTCTTTATTTATATGGCTCTCACTCATTTCGTCAAGAACAAAAGACAACAACTGCATTGGATTGATTTCCATTCTCTTGGCGATGACTTCAATGATATGAAGTTCCAGTGAGGGATATTTCCCATCTGCACTCATCATTCTGATTAAGTGTAGCAAATATCTCTTTTTCTCCTCAGTCGAGTGCAGCAGTTTGGCTCCAGACTTTTTCTCACGGATAGAATCCATCATCTGAACCGAAGATATACCTTCTGTCTCACAAATTTCAAGTATTGCTTTCTGTTCTTCTTCGCTAAACTCATGGTCTGCAATAGCAACGGAAAGCAAATCACGTGTCAATGCTCTTTCTTCTGTGTTTAGGTCATTTGTGAACCAATCTACTATACCCATATTTTATGTCCTAAGTAATTATTTGGGGCAAAGATACATATTATTTCTGAAAAATGCAAATAATCATTTGATCTTTTAGTAGATACTTCAAAAAACACCAATCTCATTCTTATTATTATCCAATCCCCGCATTGTCATCCAAAGCGACAATACGGGGATTATTTGCTTCTACAACCGTTTATGAGGAGGGCACGTCTTCAATTGAATAAGGTTGTCATACCTATCCAAACGATAAGCTTCTACAACCTAGAGGCTAGTAAAGGCCAGTCGGTAGCTTGGAGTTGTCATACCTATCCAAACGATAAGCTTCTACAACACATTTGTCTGGAGGCTCAGAGGAAAATGAATAGTTGTCATACCTATCCAAACGATAAGCTTCTACAACAGTCTGAACGGTCGTGCCAAGTATTCGCCAGCAAGTTGTCATACCTATCCAAACGATAAGCTTCTACAACCGTCAGGCAACTGCCGCCGCCACCCGCAGCGAAGTTGTCATACCTATCCAAACGATAAGCTTCTACAACGTGATTGCCGAGGGCGTTACGTTTGTAATGCAGGGTTGTCATACCTATCCAAACGATAAGCTTCTACAACTTACAACGCCGAGACCAAGGCTGTGCATGAGGAAGTTGTCATACCTATCCAAACGATAAGCTTCTACAACTCGTACATCGGTGCCGTTGCGATTTATAGCAGAAAAGTTGTCATACCTATCCAAACGATAAGCTTCTACAACACTTATAAGGATGTCGCTTATGATAACACCGAAAGTTGTCATACCTATCCAAACGATAAGCTTCTACAACATCGCAGACGACCGTCTCGACGAGATTCTCGAGTTGTCATACCTATCCAAACGATAAGCTTCTACAACTTTACCTCCGGTATCAAGAACAGAGACGATATGAGTTGTCATACCTATCCAAACGATAAGCTTCTACAACACTTGGAAGGGTGACAGCGTCGTATTCGAGAAAGGTTGTCATACCTATCCAAACGATAAGCTTCTACAACCAACGTGTACGGAAAAGGAAAGGCATACAATGAAGTTGTCATACCTATCCAAACGATAAGCTTCTACAACAAGGGGCATAGGTGATGGTATTCATGATTGGGAGGTTGTCATACCTATCCAAACGATAAGCTTCTACAACACGTCGAAGACGTCTACGAGGTGAAGAACCAGAAGTTGTCATACCTATCCAAACGATAAGCTTCTACAACTGCCAACGGCACCATCAAGGTTAAGGTCGCCGAGGTTGTCATACCTATCCAAACGATAAGCTTCTACAACTCAGGCCAGTGCCGCCCGCACAACGACGAACAAAGTTGTCATACCTATCCAAACGATAAGCTTCTACAACATGGGTATGGTCGGCGGCTACGGCATCGGTAAAAGTTGTCATACCTATCCAAACGATAAGCTTCTACAACCAGCAGAACTTGACATTCATGCGCGACATGTGAGTTGTCATACCTATCCAAACGATAAGCTTCTACAACGGACGTACCGTCTGGGCACGAACACCGTCAAAAAGTTGTCATACCTATCCAAACGATAAGCTTCTACAACTCTTTGCTGGCCCTGGAAACGAGTATTATCGTGGAGTTGTCATACCTATCCAAACGATAAGCTTCTACAACAGTCCTGTATATAGGACTTTGAAGAAGTCGTCTGGCCATAGGATGACGTTTCTTTAAACCCTAAAGCATTGATTTCGCAAGACTTAGAAGTCTCACGGATTGGATTTTCGCAAATGCCATGCTTTTTCATACTCAAATGCCGGGTTTTATACCTCTGTTGTTAATTTAAAATATTTATTCTCAGTGGATTACATACCTCCAAAAAGTTCGCAAATGATTCGCTCAGATTCCCCTTGTCGGACTCTTGCGAAATGTGCTCTCCTAAAACAGGCATTTCTCCGTGTGCAAATTTAGTCATTTTTCGCAAGACTCACAAGGAATCATCGATTTATTTTTCTCTTGCGAAGATTATCCATATTTCTCCCAATGGTACAAAAACACCAATTGACTCAAAATGAGAGTTTTAGCCACGAATCTATTTTTCGCAAATGATTTTGCTCTGTATATGTATCAATAAGTCAAGGATCGCGCATACATTATTATATTAGAACCTCAGATAACAGCAATCTTCACTGGTTCTTTTTTCTTAATGTCTGGAATATAAGTGATACGGGCATAACATTCTGTGCAGAGTGGATAGATGTTTACCCAATCCTCACGCTTAATGATAAGCTTGGCCAGCTGGTTGCACATGTTACGATATTGTATGTCCGTCAGCATACACTCAAAAACGCTGAAGTTCATCCTCGTGCCGATGCCCTCCAACAACTTTACGACTTTGTTTCGTCGCTTATCGTCACCAATATCGTAGGTTACCACATAGAAATGCTTCCGTTTCATCTTACACCTTATTATATTTAATAGTAGTTACCACTTCGCCACGTATGGCTTAAATTTTCCCGTTTCCTCAAAGGCTTTAGCCAACAACTTTGCCTGACGAAGTATAATCTGCTCCATCTTCATCTCCTCGCCTTGGTATTTTTCATATCTTGCCAGCCGCTCCATGACAGACTTCACCAAGATTTGTCGGGTATTGTCTGTAAGAAGTCCGTTGCGCACTTCAAGGTTTTGACCTTTCTGTACCAGACTGATGACTACACGATCAACCACCTGACTACGAAAGATTTCAATCATGTCATACACCAGCGTTGGCTTACCCCCGCGATGGGCATGGATCAGGCTGTCGAAAGGATTGAGATGCGCTGCCAAAAGAGCTTGCCATATACGGACATAAAGAATGGCATAGCCATAGTTAAGCATAGAGTTCACCAAATCCTTGGCTCCCTGATGTTCGCGCTGTTCAAAATGCACTTGATCATCAGAGAAGAGTTCACGTATATAGTCCCAATAGCGGATAGCCACCTGAGCCTCATGTCCAAGCAGTTTCTGAAGGAAGTCCTCATCGGTAGGCTTTGCCGTCTTTCTCCATATCTTAAAATCATCAGCCACCTTTTCCATCATCTCCATCTTCGGTTGTAAATGGACATAGTGTGACTTGTGATACTTATTGAAGTATTTCAGCAGGGCGTGTTGGTTCTTAATTTTGCCTTCAATGATGCCTAAAGCGATAGTATTCCTTAGTGTCTCATCTGCAGCAGCCTGTTTAGCCCAAAGTGTATTTTGCATATACTTGGAATTGATGATAGAGCCAAGATGAGTACCCTGATTGTCGAAGAAGTCAATGGGGATTTTTCGGTTCAGGCAAAAGCTGACGAGGTTTGATGACATAGATACCCCTTGCCCCGTAATGACTATCTGCGATAGATTGTCAGGATGGTGCTGCGCAACGACTTTCCCTTTCTGTGAAATAGTCACACCTCTGCTTGTCATTCCCAAGAACATGCCTGGCTTGTTCACAAGCAGACCGCTGGTCTCAGCTTCAAGCTTACGGTATTCCTTCTTACGTTCCTGAATCAGTTTGCGATTCTTTTTGGCATCAACAGTCTGTTTCTCCTTTAGTTTTTCTCCGATATACTCGGCAATGATTTCAGATGTGAATTGTTTCTTTTTCAACTGATATTGAAGAGACAGAAAACTAAATGTGCCGAGAGCAAACTGGAGATTGCTCTTACTGCCAAATGTATCAAACCTCTCATGAATAATGATGATAAGTCTTTTGAGCAACACTGAGTCGAAATATTCCAAGTCTTCCTGTGGCAGTAGTTTGCCGTAATAGTTGCTGATACCTTCCCATACCCGTTGGCTTTTCATCGGGAAGCCATCTATATTAAAGTCAAGCGTATTGATGCGGTCTGTCAGGTTGGCACGCTTCTTTTCTGTTATTGAGGCTTTCTTGTCTTTGACGGTGATACCAAGGAAATCAAAGCCGTCTTTGATTTCAATGATTTCTGAAGGCTTATTCAGCGACAATTTTAGTTTTTCTTTCAGATGTGCTTCCGTCTTTGTCAGAATCTCCTCTGCCTGTTCTTTTGTTTCTGTCAGGAACAGGAAATCATCAGCATAACGAACGTATGGCACATTCTTACTAACGGCGAACTGATCGAAGGAGTGAAGGTAGAGATTCGACAAAATCGGTGAGAGCACTGCCCCTTGGGGAGTACCATATTCCGTCTCCACCCATTCAAGGCTATTCTGCCTCACCTTGCCCATCTTGATGCAGAGCATAATCAGACGCACGATTTCCGTTTCCGTACCTGTGGCAACGAGCCGTCTCTGAAGTATCTCGTGGTCGATGGTATCGAAGAAGTTGTCGATGTCAAGACGCAAGACATATTTATATTGTGGCCTGTGACATTCTGCCAACACTCTGCGTATAGCCTTTGTTGCCCCTTTGCCAGGCCGGTAGCCATAACTATTGCCAAGAAATATCTTCTCATATCGTGGCTCTATGACCGACTTGATGGCATGTTGTACAATCTTGTCACGGATAGCCGTCATGCCAAGTTTTCGCATCTCATCAGGATTCTTCGTCTTGGCGACTTCTATCTCCATATAGGGTTGAGGTTTCCAAGTGCCAGCCTTCAGTTCCTCTGCCAACTTAGGAATCTCTTTCCTCTTCTCCTTCTCAAACTCCAGTATCGAAATCCCATCAATCCCCCCAACAGACCCCTTCGCCTTCACCGTGTTCCAAGCAAGGTAAAGGCGGGGAATCTGACACAGGGCATTGAGTTGGGCGGGCATAGGCTATTTGTTTGGTTCAACTGGTTCTATAAACACATGGTTGTCCCAATACTCGTCATGAATGTCTGGGGAGTCTGGCAATGGCGGTGCCATTTCGCCAGGATATGCTGTGATAATATTGTTTTTTTCATCTAAAATCAATTGACATTCTCTGGTCGGTATGATTCTGGCGCAGGATACACATCGTACCAATGTTGCATCACGTTGAACTTCTTTAAGAGTCAACAATTCATCTGCGGTCAGATCATTTATTGAAACAACATTACAGCTTCCAATATCATAAGGAAATGTAATAGAAACCACCTTGCATTTATTTTCGTTAATGGATGTATTACGAATGATTCTGGGGTAATTGTCAACAATTACTTGTAATAATTGTTCTGGACTATCACCAATAAACTTCGATCCAGGCATGGCCGAATTAAAATGTCTTTGCAAATGTTTTTTAACCTCTTTGCTTAGAAAAATAGACACACTTGAATCGTTGGACGAGGAAAAAACTTTTATGTTCTTACTTATTTGTGTTACTTTAAAAAAACGTATTAAGAATTTGGGAATTTTATATATTCTTTTTTTTGAAATAATTGGACGCTTTAGCAACAGGATTGTCATAGCAACTGAAATAACAGCAGCAACAAGTGCAGAAAAACCCTTGTCAATGCACGGAGAAATTGCAATAAGCATTTCACGCAATGTCCATACAACCGATATTCCAGCGAATATTTGTACGAAATTTACCGCTCTGCTATCGCGATCATGGCGTGCATCTCGCAAAGATTTTTTTACATGTTCTATCAACTGATTGCGATTTTCAGATATCCCCAATCCTTTCACCATCGTACGATACATGAGTGGCGGAAGAAAATTATAACTCATATCATCGAAGAAATAATGTTTCTCCATATATGCTATTTCACGTTCCATTTTATCAGAGTCAATATATTTGTCTTCATGATATTGGTTGTTACGATCAAAGCAATAGAATTCTTCTAACAAACATCTCATATAAAGTAGTTCAAAATTTTCCTCGAACTCATTTTCCCTAAAGAAAGTATCAATTGCAATAATTGTAAAACTGTCATTTAAGGCCAGTGCTTTCCAATTACTAAACGCGGAAATAGTATTTTCTTTTTTTATACGTTGAAAATAATCGTCTGATGGCTTATATTTCGCTTGGGGATTATCGTTAGCAATAACCCCAATAGGGGAGAAAGAACCAACCTCATATAAAAGTTCATCATCTATTGAATCGGTTTCTATCAACTGAAACTGGCGTAGTTTTGTACCAGAATATGTTATATATGCGGGATTAATCATTCCAGTAAGACTAACCAACGGTTTTAGAATATCATCAAGTGCTTTTGTCCTAAAAGACTCGTATTGATTATTCCAATCTTTCCATTTACTATGCATTAATGTTAATTCAGAAAAAGAATCTGGACAATCTTCTATCTCTATGGAGAAAAGAACCATCTCATATTTAAAAAACCACAATCTTATACTATTGATTTTACATGGATAATTAATAGCAGGCGCATTCTCCCCATCCACATTCAATATCATCAGGTTCTCTGTCGTTTCTGGTAGTTTTAAAGCGTAACGACATATAGATTGCTCTTCCTCATCATCGATTTCTATCATAGAACGCAATAATGAAGGATAATAAAATCTTTTATATTCTTCATAGAGAGATGATGGCATCTTTATTCGTTCCCACACGCCTGTTTTTTCCAGAGATTCTGGCTTAACCCCTTTCTTGATATTGAACCTTCCCGCAAGACTGACACGAGAATAATTTAAAATGGGCATTGTGCCTTTTTTATCTTCTCTCTTCATATTCATTCATTTTTATATTGATGATTTCTCAGCCAATTCAAAATATGGTCTGCTACTTCAGGTAGGGACAGAGTTCTGATGTCAAGTTGTTTGTCTTGGCTCTTGACATAGCGATTATGGCTAAATGCATTGCGAATCTCGGTAAGAAGATTTGATACGTCAGTCGGTTCGCCACCTTCACTGAGATATTGCTTGCACAACAATAGCAAACTACTAAAGCTGTTTCGATAAGGCTTCCCGTTTTCATCATAGAATTCTGAACCTGGCTTACCTGCGTTGCTATTAGCCAAAGCTGGATGACTTTTAATAATCTGTCTCTCAATCTTCTGAAGTAGGCGGAATACCTCTTGGCGTTGGCGATCATAATGGTCAAACTCAGTTTCAAGATCATCACGTTTGATATCGCCGTTCTCTGTCAGCTGTGAAAGCAAGGTTCCAATTCGACTATCGTAAAGGAAGGTATAGAAATCTCCGTAATTCTTAATTTTAATCTCAGGTTGACTGATAGTACGTTGCATGGGCTTATCATCACTGCCCTTGATAGGCTTACCATATTCATCATTTAGATTGATGGTAAGACGGAATTCAACCTTCTGTTCCAGCAGGTCTTTATCACTTCCTTGTCTCATAGCTGGTGGGAGAATATCCTGCAACTTGAACTGATCAATACCTCTTTCTAATTGTCCGTTAGTCTTAATGACAGCTCCACCAGATAGCAGAATCTTCTTTGCCATCTCAAAGAGTAGCATGTCTTGATTCCTATAGCGTCGAATATTGCGTTCGTTTTGCTGTAGTTTGCGCATCTGATGTATGAGTTTGGCTTTTAATTCAAGTTTTTCTTCTCGACTTATTGGCGCGTATCTTGGTTTTGATTCCCACTTTTTGCTAATTTTTCTCTTAATGTTGTCACTAATCTGATCTATGTCTTGCACAATTGGTGACTCTTTTGCATCCCCCTTGCGTAGCAATGTGGCAATCTTTTCGGGCGATGAATATATCATCGGAGGAATAGTGGTAAGGAGTATGGGATGTTCATCGTCATACTTGAACATTTCCCAATCAATAACCTTATAGTGCCTTTTCATCTCGCGATAGAAAGATTGCGGTTTATCACCTATTACTTTCTCAAAGTAGAGGTTGATGAGGTGTGAAACACCTCCTGTTTTTTCTCTGTCGGCGAGAGCTGCCAGAAATTCGACATTATCTTTTGTCTTTTCATTGTTCAATAATTGTTTGTGGATAGCATCGGTGAAGAGCCCATCAGGTAATTGAAGGGTTTCAAGGTAGAGCGAAGCCAAGCCTTTCTCTCCTTGCATATATTCAGATGTTTGGGCAGCATGGTTACGGTAGGCTTCACGCAGGAACCATTGGTCTTTATAGTTCCCTTTTTCTCCTTTGCGTAATGATTTAAAAAACTTCAGTTTCGCTGTTTGATACTTTATGTAAAGGTCAATTGTATCGGTAACTTGCTGACTTAGTACTGAATTGAGGAAAGGATGATTGTTTACATTGATAGCACTTTTTATCATGCCGCCGAGAGACGTTTTTGCCAAAGCTATTTCATCAGCCTTAAAAGTTGCAATAGCAGCCTGCAGAACTCCAAAATCTAATCCGCTAGGTTTACCATTGTTTTTACGTGATTCGTCAGGACGCGTCATTGCCATAATATCTTTTGTAATATAGCGTGCCAATGACCCTGGTCGAATATCTACATACCCTTTACGACCAATGCGGTTCTGTTTGTCACCCACAACATTTAGGTCTTGTTTGAACTGTTCAATTCGTATACGAAGTTTTTCGATAATACCGACATCTCCATCCAGTTGCTTATTTACCCACTTGGTGAAAGCTTGATTGGCTTCATCTTGGGTCTTCGGTCCTTTACTCGAAAGATAATCTAGAAGTTTCTTGGGGATTTCACTCAAACGTAATTTATAGGGTTCAGCTGAGAGAATAGCAAGCAACTTTTCCTTATTATCTTGTGGCTTTAACTGGCCGTTTTTGATACTGTTGAGTAACAGGACGAAACGATTATAGGTGTCTTTTATAACAGCCTCAGGGTCACCGCCTAACAGGCGGAGAAATATCAAAGCAGGCAAATCATGAACGCTTAGCCATGCGCGAGGAGCTATATTTACAGTGGAAACGGGCAGATTGGGAAGGAAACAATTGTCATTGTCGAGTTTCTCTATGTTAATGACTTTATTCTGTTCATTCTCCGGCCATCTAAGCCGTATGCTGCTACGCATCTCGTTACTCTGTGGCTTTTGTATCCGTTCATTCCATGTAATACCGATTCTGTTGCCCGTAATTGCATAAGCAGTGTGCTGATCAGTCAAATAAGGCTGTGTTTCTGCAGTATCTGCATCATAAAGATGTTTGGGGTCATCGCTGATAGGGCGGATGATTGTCTTGTATTTTTCTTTACGTTTTTGTTCCATCTTGTCTATCGGGCCGAAACCATTGATTTCTTTTTGAAGCACACGAACCCTGTCTTTTTCAGTTGTGTCCAAAGATGCACGGTTGTAGAAACTAAAGCGATATTTGCCTAAAGATACTTGAAACACGATGTCTTCCAGCACTTTATAATCGTCCTGATACCCACGCATTGCGTCAATGTAGCGCATTGCCAGATATGGGAAGCGGTCACCATAGCGACGGAAAAGGTTGACATCATCATCAGGGTCAGGCTGCGTTTCGTTGTCTTTTCTCTTGACTTGAAAACATTCTTTGTCTTCAGGGCTTAATGTCTCAAAAAGTTCTGACGGGCATTTTTGTAATTCGTTAAGAATGTCGAGACCTAATGCATAGTTTGAAACCGTACTTTCTACGCGGCCTTTGGGCAAACGAATTCGGTGGGCACAGAAGATGTTGAACATCACCTCATTTTCATTTTTTTCGAATGGGCTATTGCCACTTTGTGCTCGAGTGCGGAATAGGCCTGTTTTTTGGACTAATTGAGTGGCATATTTTTTATGAAGTAGTTTGCACAGAATAAAAACCAGACCAACCGTGGTTAGTTTCTGTGCAAGGGGCATTTCTGTAACTGGGTCAGGAGTGGTATCATATAAGCGGAAATACCAGTTAGAACGTTCTACAAAGATATACATGTCCTTACCTTTCTCGTCTTGCATGATGTTACCATTCTTGTCTTTCATAGGTATTCGTTTCATGTGCTCATCTTGATCCACGAAATTCATGTCTTTTTCCGTGTAGCAGAATATGCGTTTAACCTCTCGCTTGGAACCCTTGAAGGCCGTATTCAAAGGTCCGCTGAGAGCAACTTCCCTTTGCAGTTCTTTTTCAATTTCTTCATCCGTATCATAATGGTCTGCATGTGTGAAAAGGTTTCTTTTAAAATTGACTACACGGATGAGATTCTGTAGCACACGCTGCAAGTCCTCTTGTTCTACTGCCAGATGCTTCTCTTTAGCAGGTCTATCACCATCGGCAGGTTTTCCTTGGGTAAGCCCCGACTGTGTCATCTGTTGCAGAATAGGTATGTTGCGCATTAGTAGCAAAAACGCCTTTTGCCTTACTTCTGGACGTTTGTTGCTAGCAAATTTTGCAATGGGGAGTTCGTGCATACTATCCTCATTTTGATTAACTTCTAGTCCGCACTGTACTGAAATATAACGTAATACACTGTAAAGATTGGCCCGGGCCATATTTAAATAGGCTGCAAAAACAGGGCGTAATTGATCACTCATAGCATTAGGCTGTGAACCCGTGCGTCTTTTCTTCCAATTCTGTTGATAGTTTCCCATAATTGTATTGTTTTAAGTTATTTTTATTGTTCGTTTAATAGTTCGGCAATCATCTTATTGGATGTTATCCAACTGCGGATGCTCTCGTTGATATTTGATTTCCGCTATTTTCCAATCTGTTTCTGTATCAAGGTCTTGAACCTCAAGATCAGAAAGAATTAAAGGAGCAGTATGTTTGCACCATAAAGTCTTCTCGCATAACAAAGTCGGTATTTTAATAAAATAAAACTGCCCCGCATCATGATATATCTTTTCTAAGTCCTGAGAACGACTTGAACGATATTGTGGGAAATTCATCTCTACATATCCATCAGAATTAATTCTAAGACTACGCTGTATCGGGTATGAATATTGAACCATTGTAAATGAAGCATCAATATCTGTACCCAACATGAGGTTACTGTTGATTGCGGATTCAATTGAATATGCAATAATAGGTTTCCCCATAAATGGTTTGATATTTTTTCTTGGAATTCTTTTGCTCCCACCACGAGCTGTAATAATACATAAATTTTTCATATTTAGTTTTTGTCTATAGTCCGTACTGAAGGTAATATGGAAATAAATCGAGCCAAGCATACAATATTCATAAAGATGCCAATGACCGATTCAATATTTGCTACAACTGCAATCTTCCAGTTGATGTAATCATTGGGATCTGAAATATTGGCCAACGTCATGATACTTCTTGTCAATATGTGCTTCCCCATGATATCTTCATTGTCTAAGCGAAGAACAACAATATAGATGGCAGAGAACCATAGGACATATTCCGCGATATTACAGAAAAGCAGTATAATCATTCTTGTAGCTGACTTTATCCGATAATTGTCCACTCCGACTTGTAGCGGATCGAAGAGCAGAACATTAACGTGATATACAAATATTTCAAATGATCTAAGCATAGCGTATCCAAGCACAATATACCCCAACCATGTGTATGGTGTGTAAATCATGATCAAAATGCAAAAAATGCCCAAAAGTAAGTGTGAAATCACCCATATTTCTGAAAATAGATATTTCGTCACAAATGGCCTGTTTATCATCCATGCTTTATCCATATCTTCTTTTGAAGTATCAGGATGGGCATGCTTGTATTTTTTCTTCCACAATAGCCTGGAGATATTTCTTATTTGCTGAAATAAAGAAACTTGCCTAAGTGTGTCGAACAAGTGGTAAACAGTCCATAAGATAAAACCATCATTCATGCTAATACGAGGTAAGCAGTCTGATTTCTTGTTGTTTTCAGTACTCATAAACTTTATGTTTTATAAATAGTCTTTCATTAGGATTTCCGCCAAACGGAAGTCGATTCTTGTATCAATATCTATACTCCTTTCACGTGGCATAATATATGCAAATGCTTCTGTTTCAGGCAGCTTTATAGAGCCATCTGAGCGATACTCGATTCTGCGAATGTATAGAGCACCATTAATTCTGTAATAGGTTGGAAGTTTTTGCCTAGGCAAATCACCCTTACTCTTTTTGAGATATTCCTTCAGGGAAAGGTTTTTTGGAAGCGTCATACTCCAAAGTGGTGAGTGTTCCATCTCGCATACTGCAGTAACGGAGTCTGCATGCTTTTCTTCAAATTCTTGGTAACCATCTATTATATCCTGAACAGAACGGAGAGGCGATGTGGGTTGAAGAAGGCATACCGTATCAAACCGCATGTCAAAAGCAGTACGATATTTTTCAAGTACTTCTTTCACGACATCCCAGCTGCCTACAAAATCACCGTTCAACTCTTTGGAGCGCAAAAAGGGTACGGAAGCGCCATATTCTTCTGCTATGGATGCATAATGACCTGAATCAGTTGAAACCATAACATTCCTAAACATCCTTGATTCACGTGCAGCAATAATAGAATAAGCTATCAATGGCATACCAGCCAATGGCAAGATATTTTTGTCCTTCAAACCTTTTGAACCACTACGGGCTGTAATAATGGCTATATTATTCATGACCTGTAACTATTTGATCAACCTGTTTCTTATAGCTATACACTTTTCCACCCATTCACCATTAACAGCGTAATAATAGCTATCGTGGTTGGTACGAGGTGACGAAAGTGAATTAGAGAATTCGCGAAGAGTAGAGACAATCTGTTCGATAGATTTTAAGGGAGCTGATGAATGACGATTCAGACTATCCTCAGTAAATAACACCTGTGGGGTGATTGTTTGATCAGCCGTAGCAACATCCTTATTAAACGCCGCTAGGCTATAATCCATCTTAACCACAAAGTAGTTAGAAACAACACGACGGTTGTGAAGATTATAGTATGTATCGTTTTTGTCAGTAATACCTAAAACCTCCATTGTAATAGGATAAGGCCGCTTAAACTCTTCTTTGATGTCGTTCAGCCGTTTTGCTATTAACTGAAAGTTGTATTGGGCATCGATACTGTCTTTATCAAAAACGATAGTAATATGATAGGTGGTATTCAATTCACGTGGTAGTAACTCTGTTAGAATACTGCGTACATTATCAAAACCATTGCCATATCGGGCATTGGTGGTTTTAAACAAATAACGGTCTGTAAGAATGAGGGCGTTTGAAGGTAGAGGTTCCACACTATCTAATACAGTGTCCCATCCTCTTCCCAAGGGCTCATTTTTGTCTGTAGTATGTTCGTCGTTGATGTCAATCAACGACGATACGTTGGTATCTGTGCCACTCCGACAAATCACTCCGTATTCTACCTGAATCTTTTTTGCTTCAGCAAATGGTATGTCAAGAATAAACAATGAAGAAGGATTCTTAAGCACAGACTCCGGCTTGGTGGGGATCTTTTTTATATATTCTGTTCTTGTTGTATCTGCAACAAGGCCATAATTGTCTTTTAACTGTTTAATCCATGCCAAATCAGGAGCATCCATAGCCACATATAGATTCTTGGCAGACTTAAGAATCTTGAACAGGTTGGACCGGGAATTATTCGGTCTTTGACTCTCTGCCAATATAATATTCCTCAGGATTTTCTCTGCTATAAATACCTTGAACATAAGCTTTTAGTTATTAATTTGAAATATTGAGTTAGGCATAAAACATTGCTCCTGCGCTACAAAATTAAGAAAAAATCTCCAATTAAATGAATAATTGGAGATTTTTTTTTCTAATGCCTTTACCAAAGACCTCAGTTCCTTGGGCAATTGCTGTTCTTTATTCTTTTTCATTTCAAGCCCAAATCTTTAGGTGGATACTTTATTATATGAGCCTATGAACTATGGTATTCTATCATCATACATACGGAATTTCAAAATCCAAAACGATTCTTTTCTTTTAACTCATCTGCTGGTAGAACGTCTTCTGGTGTGAGCAGTCGCATTTGTCGTTTATCGATGGGATTCATTTTTATACAACGGGTTGCATGTTGGATATAGATACGCTCTAACTGGTTAGCAACAAATCGGGCGTTCCCCCATGTCTCAGACGCCCTTTGATTGTACGCTTTAGAAACGATTTTCTTATACTGGATCCATGCCTGTGGTGTGAACTCGTATTCATAATCTTGCACCCTACGGAGCGTAATATCTAAAAGTTCGTCGATTGTGAAGTCTGGAAACTCAAATTTATTGGGGAAACGGGATTGTAGTCCCAGATTGGCATTGAGCAACGCCTCCATAGGTTCTTTATAACCACATAGCACAATGGCAATGTCACGCTTTGACTCGTCGGCCAGAATGTTCAGTAATAGCTGTATGACTATCTTCCCAGGATCATTTTCGTGTTTACCATAGAGGGTATACGCTTCGTCTATCATCAACACACCGCCTTGTGCCTTTTCAAGCACCTGACGCATCGATCGTTCTTCATCTCCCCAATGCGTTCCGATGAAAGTACCACGATCACAAATAACGACATGTCCCTTCGACAATGCTCCAGCTTGTCGTAACAGCGATCCATAAATCTTGCATACTGTAGTCTTGCCTGTGCCAGGCTTTCCGTAAAAGACACTATGCAGAGATACATCATGCTGTTTGCTATTGGGGAACAATTCTTTTGTGAGCTTATTGTACTTGGTCAACGCGATAAGCTCCGCCATGCGTTTCTTGATATCAGTACATCCGACCAACTTGTCCAACTCTTTTTGTGGATTGCTAATCGGACGTAGTATCTCAACACAAACAGTGACATTTTGATTCTGCTCTATATGACCATCAGGAATAACCATATCTTCAATGACATGGACACTCTCTTCAAGGGGTTCATTCGTTTCGCTATTTTGAGAATAATCTGGCGCTTTTAAACTAAAACCTCTCATAGCAATGCTATCTATTATCTCCTTTGCCTTCTGATTATTGTTTTCGTTAGTGGAAATTTCCCTGTGTCGAAGATTCATGAGATTATCGATAACATGAATATTCATAGATTCCCACTTGTCTTTCATTTCTCTTGCATTAAGGATATTGCTTTCTGAAAGCAGCACACCATAGATGTAAATAGGTGGAAAAAAATTGATTGTCAAGTCTTCCATCTGTTTGATGGTTTCTGATAATTGCCATACAGGACTCGTTCGAGAGCCCTTGTGAGAATAGTATTCTGGTGCGTCAACATCATAACGATCTCCTTCATCTGCAATTTCTTCTATCCTTCCGCAAAGGTCGAAGCATACTACAACCATACTAATATCATGGAGATAGATGATAATATTTTTGTCTTTCAAATATGGTTCGTAACCCTTCAAATGAGTAGAATAGACTGTGTCGTTTACCGCTAGCCTATCCATATGCTCAAGAATTGTACTCTTGGTTAGCTTTTTAAAGTCATTAATAAATATGCTTGCCATTGCCTTTCATCTTTAATCTTATCAACATAAAGAGGCCTGAGCAATGTAAATACTATCACAGAAACAAAAAATATTATGCGGGATGACGTGAAATGTTACAAATAGATTCCGTATTTGCTCTGCTCATTCGCATTCTTTCTATCGCAGGCATGCAGGATATGCCAGAGCTCTGTGGTTTCATCCATCTTGGATGATGGTACGTGATGCATGTGATTGGCGATAGCCATACGTTCTTCATCAAGAAGTTTAAAACCAAGAACGTCAAGTAAATCAACGGAACGTTGTCCGTGATGGTTACTGCCAATCTCGTTGTAACCTTCCAGATGTGAGGTACATAGGTCATGAAACAGAGCGACAATACGGCAACTTTCGTCAGGTAGATGGGGAGCCATATCTATCATCTCGTAATAGACTCCTAACGAATGGTCGGCCAACCCTCCTTTATATCGGTGATGATGATGGCAATGGGCGGTGAAGTAGTCGCTTCTTACCATATAGGTAATCACGTTACCCATCCCCTCACGGTCGATGTTACCCAACAACGATATGATTTCCAGTTTAGATGAAGTAATACCAAAGATATCCATCCCACAACACTCTCCATCCATATAAGACAAACCATATTACTACAATAAACGCGATAATTACAAGGAAAGAGAACCAAGTGCTCTTCAAAATATCATCAATAACGGCCTTGGAGAACAGCCAATGTCTCAGGCCTCCGTCGATGTGTTGCGCCATTCCTGTACGAAAGTTAAAGACAAAGACAGGGCGTATGCGCCAGGGATGATTGTAACGATTCTGCCAATCAAATAGGCAATACTCCCAATAACGACCCCGCTGATTCCACCATTCACCTGTAGTATAACCCTCCTTTTCTGCATATTTGTTCAAAACGGCCGGATTGCCATTGGCGCCAGCGTTCCTGTAAATAGAATAAGGTGCCAGTGAATAGTTGATGATTTTTCCAAGCGACACACGGCATACTATCATTACAGGATTGCTGTCACTCAGACGATATGGATCTTCTGCATATCTTCTGGCTACACTGCGACGGGAAGCAAAATAAACACCAATTCCTCCCCAGCTGCTCTGACTTGCTGTAAATGTACCTTCTGTCCAGGCCCTTACGTTCTTCTTCGTAATAGCACGTCCTGCCGTCAAGTCCGTACCATGATAAAGTGTTATTGCAGGAATCACAGTGTCTATAACCGTCCATACTGCGCCCTCCACCAATGTAAGGAATCCATGATATATCGGATATTTGAAGAATCGATATGGAACACCAATTAGCCAATCCCATTTTTCTCCTTGTTCATTCCAATTGGTTGGATAGAATACCTCGCATACCAAATCATAAATCTCCGTTATACTGTATATCAAGACATTGTAGATAAAAGCATTCAATGTCCTGAGCGGAGTAGTGACAATATACAACACAAGTTGTAGAAAATACAATACAGGGCGTAATAGTTCCTTTATGCCTTCGCTTGGCCAACTTGTCTTGAATATGTAACGCCATGGCTCAGTCAGAATGAGTTGTAAGCGGTTTAATCCCCAAACGGGGATTGACAGGAAATAATAGGCATACTCAAAGATAGATGAGTATTCTGCACCCATAGCTGTTGTGATATAGCGCACTCCAAAGAATATTGCAGCCCAGAAACCAACGGTAGATCCTGCGCTGGCATTATCGAAGAGCCACCATCCAATCAATGCCCCTACACCCATAAAGAATCCGATATACATTGCTGCCATCAGCAGCTGGTCGCGGAAAGCGTAGACGATTCCGCCAATAATGATTAGGACAATGATACCGAGTGTACTCATAAGAATTCTGTTTTATGCTACAAAAATACTAATTATTCTCTTAACTTGGTCAATATCCCACAATCATTTATATTTCCTTTGCATTCTGGTACGATTTCTAATGAGCCCATGTAGTTAAAGAGTCATCTGTGTTCACCATTCTATCACCTGAAAAACCAAATTTTAAGAGACCTCAATTTTTTCCTCAAAACATTTGGTGGGAACGAGATTATTAGTTACTTTTGCGGTCGAATTACATAATTCTATCACTAATCATATCTAAAAATGTAGCAAGAATGAACAAGATGGCAAAGGAAACGGTCAAGTGCCTGAAAGCGAGCTTTCGCTTTGCACTCGGCTTGCACGCTCTTTGACATATTGCTACAATAGTCGGGGATTGTGATAGTGTATTCTCAGAATGGAATACTCTATAATTCCATAGGTCGGTGCAGGAGCACTTGCCTATTAACTCTTGTGCCCCATATCAAGGGGTTTATACCTTTTTTATTTTATAGTGATTAGAATTTTGTAGATTACATATGAGAAGAAGAATTCCTTATCGGGTGTGCAGTTGCACGCCCAATGGTGTTGTTACCCACTTAGAAGCCCGACTGCTGAAGGAAATTGTCAACCGTGAGATTCATCCCATACGCTGTGCCTCCAGTTGCAAGCGGAAGTTTATGAAGGGTTCTCGCCTCGGTGACCTCTGTGCAGAGACAGGCCACTTCGGTTGGGCAAGGAAAATCTGGGGTTTTACAGAGTATCTGATTGACGTAAAAGATTGTGAAGATTATCGCTATGAATGGTTCGATGACAAATGGGTAAGTATTGGTGACGTCCTCTCAGAAACTGAATGTGAACTTCTTTCCCGTCGCCGAAGTGACCTTTGGACGGCACTGGGATTTCCTGAAGAATCATGGTGGGATGAGAAAACAGAGCGATACCACAGTTTACGCTTTGGTACATTCTACTGGGATCTTTGGGAAGATAAGTTCGGCTATTGCCCTATGAAAGGGTTGATAGAGTATGAGAAGGAAATGAGAGGTTACGAAGCAGAACAAGAAACTGAGTTTATTTTCCGTGAAGGACAGGTGGAAAATCCACCTGCATGTTCACAAGATTTCATGGAGTATTGGCACGGCAGTCCTGTGAAAGAGGACTTCTCTTGGATTGATGACCCCAATCAACGTTGGTAAAATGAAAACATACGACAACAAGGCCTGAATAAAATGATTTAAAACATTACAAAAATGAGAAAAAGAATTACGTATCGGGTATGCAGTTGTATGCCCAATGGTGTTGTTACACACCTTGAAGCCCGACTGCTGAAGGAGATGGTAAATAGTACAATACATCCCATACGTTGTGCCGCAAGTTGCAAGCAGAAGTTCATGAAAGGTATGCGTATCGGTGATCTCTGCGCTGAAACAGGGCATTTCTTCTGGGCATTAAAGGTCTGGCGTTTTACGGCTAATCAGATTGAGTCAAAAGACTATAATGATTGGAGATACGTCCATTTTAATCCAGAATGGTACGACCTGCAAGATGTAGTCTCTGAGACAGAATGCGATTTACTCATGAAACGCTGTGGAAATCTATACCAGGCACTTGGTTTTCCGAAAGAGTATTGGTGGACTAAGGAGGACGAGCATTATTCTCAGCGATACTTTGGACTCCATTCACATTACTGGCTGTTTGAAGAGAAAAACTATGGCTATCCCCTGTTCTATGACCGACAGCCTGATGAATGGGAAGATGAATTCAGAGAAATACGTGACAGGTATAAGACTGAGGAATTATTCAATGAGGGGCAGTGTGATTATCAACCCGCTTGTTCTCAGGAATTTGCAAGATATTGGAATGAGGATCTTAAAAGTGCCAAAGATGATTTTTTGTTGAAGTGCCTCCTTGAATAATGCCTGTCTTCTTGGCTAAGGATTTTCGGGATTCTAAGGATAATGTGAGATCGGGTTGAGAAAATACGCTACGAGTTTCAGAAAATACTCCATGACTTTTGAAAAATTCTCATGGAGTATTTTTCAAAAATCGTGCTCCTTTTTGGGTTGCCGAACGGAGCCGATTCGGGGACAAAAAACGGGGGATGGACGGCACGGATTCTTGTTTGCTTTAGGAGGCCGATTTTGCCGTTTTTGCCTGATTTCCGTGTATAAGAAGGTTAAATATGTTATATTTTCGTAATTTAACCTACCCGAAAGTGCAGAAAGCCGAAAATGGTTTTGGGCAGTTTCGTATATTTGCAACTACGTTGCCGAAGCCCATTGGCATCCGTCTTGAAGGGAGCCCTTGGGGAGTGTATCTCTCCCTATAGGCCCCCTAGTTAAAGGGGGGCCGTTAGGGGAGAATACACGACCACTCCCCAAGGCTCCCGACTTAAGACGGATAGTCCTTCACGAAGCCCTTGGTCCGCCATTTGCCGGACCGCCAACGGCGCATGAGGATGATGCCGCGAATGTTCTCGTCGAGCATGAAGCCTATCCACATGCCGACAAGGCCGTAGCCAAGGGGAATACCGATGACATAGCTCAGACCGACGGCAATGCTCCACTGGAAGATGATGCCGATGACGACGGGATAGATGGCATCGCCCGTGGCTCGCAGGGTGCCTACAGCAAAGATGTTGGCTGTGCGCCCAATCTCAAGGAACCAGTCGATGACGAGTACCCAGACGCCCATGGTGATAATCTCCGGATTGTCGGTAAAGGCGCTGAGGATGCTGCGTCCTGTGATGGCCAGCAGGGCGGAGCCGGTGAGCGTGATAATCATGGACCAGCGGAAGAAGTAGTTGCCCAGGAGATAGGCCGCCTGGTGACGGCGCTGCCCGACGAGGTGGCCCACGAGAATGTCGCCGCCCTGCGTGATACTGAGGCAGAAGAGATAGACGAACATAATCATGTTGGCGCAGTAGGTGCGGGCTGCCAGCGCCTCGTTGCTAATCTGGTTGATGAAGAAGGTGATGACCACCTGCGACAGACTGTAGGAGATGTTCTCGCTCATGGCGGGAATGCCAATCTTGAGCAGGTTACGAAGCTCCTGCCAGGGCATGGGGCGGAAGTAGTGGAGCGGGAAGCGCGGGATATGTACGCGGAAGTGGATGATGGCCAGCAGTACCGTCGCAATGGCGCGACTGGCGGCTGTGGCAATGGCAGCGCCTTCGACACCCAGTTGCGGACAGCCCAAGCGACCGAAGATGAGGGCGTAGTTGCCCACGATGTTCAGCACGTTGACGATGCCCGTCACCACCATGGGATAGACCACCTTGTCGGCACTGCGCAGTGAGGCAGAGAACGTCAGCGACAGTGCCTGGAAGAACGACAGGGCACCCGTCAGCCGGAGATACACCAGTCCGTCGCCCATCAGCTCAGGGCGCAGTCCCATCAGGTGTAGCAGCTGCTCGGCAAAGAGGAGCAGCAGCGCACTGACGCCGAGGCCGAGCAGGAGGTTGACCACCAGCGCCATGCCCACCACCTGCACCAGCTGCTTGCGCAGGCCGGCTCCGATGTACTGTGCACAGAGAATGGCAGCACCCATTGAG
>Ga0247611_10003501_pt1 | contig 23166 bp, 17 predicted proteins | sample 177DNAGHGhighgp2_FD_192422 | JGI IMG/M metagenome (GOLD analysis project Ga0247611, IMG submission 192422) | Sheep rumen microbial communities from Palmerston North, Manawatu-Wanganui, New Zealand - 1770 DNA GHGhigh gp2 | ecosystem: Host-associated > Mammals > Digestive system > Stomach > Rumen... | reverse complement strand
CCCAACGGACAAATACGATAGGGGGAGAATAACTGGTACAAAGCATCGCCTTTGCCGAAGAATGTACGATATGCTTGAAATAAATCGTTCGTGTTCATCTGTCCTAATAAATAATAGACTCTTCAAATTGCCCCTTCCAAGGAGGCGCATTATTACTCAGTTGGCAAAGGTACAAAATATTTTCCGAGTAGACAAAATGTAGAAAAGGAAAATGGAAAGATACAATTTCTTTTTGTCTAATGTTCTGTAAGTAATCAAGGAACTTGACAAAAACTTGTCGGGGAAAAGTGGAAGTTAAAAAAACGAGATGGGATGCAAATTTACGAATGAAATTATACGAGATAATAGCTCCTTCGGATGGAATCGTTTGATTGTCTGACTATCCCTATTTTCATTTTATGTGTAATTTATTCTTTTTTCTCATATAATAACAGTATTTTTGCACATCGAATCTATGACGAATGGTTCATTGTTGCACAAAAGAGAATTATTTCAGAAGTTTCCAGGGCTGAATATACATATACATTTCGAGATATGAAACACGGTTATTAAACATATATTAGTTTTAGATGACTACACAAGAGATTATATCAAAAAATAGAACGGCAATCATGGGGTTTGCCATGATATCTATCATGTTATTTCATCAGCCCTTTTTTTATAGAAATCCTTTTGTGGATTTTTTCCATTTGTTCGGTTATTGGGGTGTGGAAGTTTTTCTGTTTGTATCAGGTTTTGGTATAGTTTATTCATTAAAGAAGAACTCAATACCTATTTACTATAAGAATAGGCTAAAAAGATTATTGCCGTCTTGCCTTTTAGCAGGTTTTGGTAAATTTGCCTTTGTTAAGATGGGCTTTGTGAGTCATATTCCTGTTAATACACTTTTATTGTTGACGAGTATTTATCTATGGTATATATATGCCTTAGTGATTTATTACATATTAGCACCTCTTTTATACAAGACTCTAAATAAATCTGCTGTTGCCTTTTTTATTAGTGTTTGTGTTTTTTCATTCGTGTGTAACTATCTTCCATTTGGTGATAATGACAATTATTTCATTAAATATATAGGATGGATTACATCAAGACTTCCTGTATTTGTTTTAGGAATGATATATGCTTTGTGTCCTATCAGGTTCAGTGTAAAAAAAACAATGATTATTGGAGGAGGAATATTAATCATATGTATGATTATTAGATTAGGGATTATGATACCCAAATTCCATTGGCATTTTCCACATACAAATCTTATTATCCTATTCGCTACCCCCATGCTGTGTATCCTTTTCAGCTACATGCATACATTTGCAAACAAATTGAAGCTTTCCCAAATATCACTTTTTTTTGGTAAATTTTCATTAGAACTTTATCTTTGGCATGAGTATCTATTTTGGAATATCTGCAAAGATGAACGATTCTCCTCCTTGAATTTATACGTTAAATGCGCTCTTGCTGTGAGCATTTCCTTTTTTTTAGCTTATTTGACTCATCTCTTGGCAAAATACATTCAAGACAAAGTTTGTAAATTGTTTCTGAGAAAGTGAAAGGGCGATCTTGTGAGATAAGCAAGTTTTTTATTAATACTTATAGGATTTGCAAAGGAATTATCAAATATTTTGTTTTTCCATTATTCTTGTAGTTCTATCAAAAACATAAAATGTGAATATGTTTTCGGAAGATGGGAGGAATGAATATTCTTGACAAAATCTTGTCGGGGAAAAGTGATGAAAGAGAAGTTAAAATCTGTAAAAACCGGCTTTTCGCTCTTCATCCTTCATTCTTCATTTTGCGAAAGATAAGGTTTTACAACGCGAAAGGTAAGCTTTGACCGCGCCAAAGCTTATGTTTGGTCGCCTGAAACATAACCTTTCGCACACCGAAACACGGTCTTTCGCGCGACGAAACCTTACCTTTTGCAAATTTGGATTTTGTAAACCGTCCGATTACAGATAAACATTCTTGTAACCATTTGTGAGACAATACTTTACGGAAAACCTCAAAAATGCGTTCTTTTCGTCCGAAGGACAATTTCTTCACGAAGACGTGATTCTCGTGGGGGTAAAATCCGAATAATACGTGACAAATACCCATAGAAATATAAAAGAATTCATAGCCATTATTCGACTAATTGCTTTAGGTATTTAGATGACAATTTACACATTATGAATGAAATAAAAAATGCAATTATATAAATTATAACACATCGTGTTAAACCAGTTAATTCTAATCTTGCCATAGATAATATTGTACCTACTAATCTATGCATGCAATAAATGCCTAAAGTATACCTAGTGACATACTTTAATATATTTCTCGACTTTTCTGATACTCTTTCAAATGGTAATAAATATGCAAATCCTGCAGCAAAAAAGACAACCAACAAATTATTATTATTGGAATATCCAAATCCTGGAGCTGTTGGTATTAACTTATATAGAGATAGGATTAGTGATATAATGCCAAAAGTAATCAGGCACAATTTTCTCTTTGTTTTTAATCGATTGAATAAATTGTAATGAGCAACTAAGTAGCCAAGTGAAGCATAAGGTATCATTTCAGAAAATCTTCCTAATGGTGCCTTCAATTCACTTCTTAAAGAATCGAATAGTATTAAATTATATCCTGAATATAAAGTTTCGCAAGTGTTGGTTCACCTGCATAATTAAACATAGAAAAATAATAAAGTTTCTTTGAAGTTTACTTATTGGAAATGAGTCACTTTTATGACAAACAATAAAGTTCAAACTTAGAAACCAATAATAAGCAAAGATACAACAATTATTTCAGAATTGAGAATTTTTTTCTCAGAAAGTTCAAAAAAAGTGCTATTATGTTAATTGTTGGAGTTATGGAACACATAAGTATACGCTCTTACCCGATTGTCATCGCCCAACTTCCAGCGATTATTGATGCCAATCCTAAGATCTATAAACTTACACTGTCCGGGATAAGGAAGTTGCTATAAAATTGGTAATCTGAGATAATACTTGTGCCTATATATGTGATAGTCTTACTAATAAAATAAGACAAAATAATACGCTCATGATTACCCACTATTTAACTTTAACCGTATTGCCAAACTTTTGTTACTGTTTCCTCTTTATAGCATTTATTCATAACCTGTTGGATGAAATAACGTTTTTGGATTATATCTTAAGGAATGTCCTTAAATTGTAAAACAATAATGTAGCAATAAAGGTGACAACAACAAATTCCCAAACAGGCACAATCGTTAGGAGATTCTTAGATATTATTAGTACTTTATTGTGAACTAAATAAACATCAAAAGACGTGCTACTGATATATTTTGGAGTCGAAGGACAGGCGATTTTCCACATACTGCAAACCCATAACATAGCAAAAAGTACAAAATAGTTAAATAACCCATGGATAGCCAATGTGTCATGTCTGCCCAAATAACATAAGAAAGCAACAAAGGTAAATAGACATCCTTGTATATACCAACTCTTAAATACTTTACGTAATGATTCAAATTCACCTACAGCAACACCAAAGAAAAATAAAGGTATGGATATGGTATAGTTTGACTTCATAACTAAAGCATATGTCAAAGATATTAAGAAATAAATTAAGCATACTATCATTCTTTGAGGTAATCCTTTCGTTTTTAGACGTGTATAAGAATATAGATAGAATATGAGGTATAGTACAATTATTGTTCTTACAAACCAAAGAACTCCATCGTGCCAATACCATATCAATCCAATAACTTTAAAGATACTAATGGGTTCACCAAAAGCATAACATTTTATCGGCAACCATATTACAGACACCAGCAATACGGGCAAATAAACCTTTATCAACCGCTTTTTCAAGTATGGTAAGAAAGATAGATGATTGTGAAGATCTGATTTGATCAGGCCGAAACCAGAAAGGAAAAAGAATATCCCAACACCAAGATAACCTCCTTGTGTTGAGAATATCTGATAAATCAAATTATGAGATATGTCATTCGATAGTACATACTGCGAGTAATGATGAAGAGCCACCATTAACATAACAACTTTAGTATATCTGTTAGGTTTCTATCAAAATAAACACCGTCTTCCTGTGAATTGTATTTTGCTATCATGGGTGGTTTTTTTGTGTTTTTTACTTAATTTCAATTATATATCTTACTTGAATCCAAGCTACTTGTTATATGATACTCCCATTATTTTGTTTCCAAAGTATATAAAAAACAGATTAATGACTAATACTTGAATATGCTTCAAAACATAGCATATCTTCTTTGCTTTCGAATTGAGCAGATCCGATGTGTCCAGAGTGCATAAAAAGCAGAGAGTGAGCGATCATGGGCATTATGCCACGGCTGCAGGCATCGTTGCAGTAAGTGATGGTCTTGTTGTCCGAGGTGGTGCCACATGTGATAATCATAGTTCCACCACTGAAATCGCAATAGCCGCTGGTTATCTTGCCACACGTACCACTGTCTGTAATGGTCAGTTTGGAGCTTTTTATAGTTCAACGATATGGTCATAGTTTTACCCTCCCCAAAGAGGAGCGTTGAGCCCTGTTTGATGTTATGTACAATGCGGATATTCTCTCCTTTCATCACAATTTCTAATCGTTGATATAGGCTTTCGATCTGAGTTTGTACCCATGTCTCCATTGTAATTGAACTAAGGAAGGCAAACGTAGATATTTTATTCATATCTTTATCATGTGTGTCCTTTGTTAAAAAGGTCGGTACAAAGGTAGTATAAATTATTGATTGAACAAAGAGACTATTCAAGAATTTAGTAATGATAAATATGGTTCATCCGACATTTGGAGTGATGATATATAGAAACAATAACTTGGCTATCGCAGCCACATACTTCTATTATCTTAAATATAAGGTGTTTAGGAAACTTATTGATATGATGTACATTTGTCATCAAATAGATTACTCAAATTAGCATTATTGAATTCGAAAAGCCTTGTAATTGAGGCGTATAATAAATGCCATATTTGTGTATGTCATTGATTAACAGGTTGTAACCGCCATCACTCTAAATTCCGGAAGACCCATAAATATTTGCCGTCTTCTTGATGTTGCCATGTCTAACAGGTTAGAAATAATATAATCGTGCTTATCACTACATAAAGTTTCTTTTATAAAACATGACAGGAACTATACATAAAAACAAAGCGGCGATGATTGCTTTTTTTAATTTTTCTAAAATAGCATTCTACTCATTATTCAACATGAAAATATCTTTTTTAAAAAATAAATTCGGTGAGAAAGGCAAAAAAAACATATTAAACATTCAATTTGAGAAAAAATGAGTACCTTTGCATTTGTATCCAACCTATACCTTAACCGTTGATCTTGTGAGAGATTCTAAGTGATGAGAAAGAAAGGGAGGAGCACTACATATTTGGATGCGTTAGCTAACGCACTGTTTGTTTTTTGGGGAAATAGAATATTCAAAAAGTACAGTTGGAACACAGAAGAGATTGATGCTAAAGAAAGGTTTGTAATCGTTCCTGGGTTTGTATATGGCTGTAAATGTACATCATGGACACTTTGGGGGGATATATTGTATGTTCCAATGACATAGGCGTCGGCTTATTTTGTCCACTGTACGGGGTTCCAATAACCTGAGTAAGTGGACAAGGAAAAACTAGATACCCCGCATTCTTTATGTAGTTAATAAAACAAGAACCGAGTCCGACGTTTGGGTATTTGACGGGCATATATTCGATTACAAAAGATGAGTTTAAAATCTAGTGTAGAATTAAGTTTTAAGAAAACAATAGATTCATTATTGCACTACAGATGCTATCAGGTCTGTTGTTCTCATTACAAACATTTATTAAAACGTCATCATTTTAAAAACAAGAAAGTCAAAGGAGAAGATGATTATGTCAAGAAATGGAGGGTTCTGTATTCTCGGGTTGAGCCATATTCCTATAGATACTTTTGTCATTTTTGTGGCAATACTCCAAATATTGTTCCTGAGGATATTGGCCATTTTTGTATTGAAAATGTATTAAATCCGAGAGAGTTCCGTGCTGCTTATACTGATAAGAATCTTTTTCCGGAAATCATAGGTAAGGAGTATGTTGCCCGCACTATATTATGCAGAATCAATGGGAGTTGTTTACTTGATGCTGAATATAAAAATGCGAGTGATGATCTTTCAAAATATATTGGTGATTTAACAAGTCTCATATTAAAACCTTCCGTTAATTCTTGTTCAGGAGAAGGTATTTTGAAGTTTGAAAAAAAAGGAAAAGAATTTGTTTCTGTAGATAAGAATATTATTTTAACTAAAGATTTTTTAATGTCTTACCAGAATGATTTCTGCTTACAAGAAACAGTATTTCAGCATAGTTTCATGAAAAAGCTCTGCCCAACTTCAGTAAACACTATACGTTTGTGTCTTTATCGTTCTGTCTCGAATGAAGAGCCTGTAGTTACATCTTCGATTATTCGAATAGGTAAAAATGGTTCTATTGTTGATAATGCCCATGCAGGTGGAATGATTATAGGTGTTAATGTTGCTACAGGTGAAATGGGAAAGTTTGTAATAGACCAATATGGAAACAAACAAAACACGTGGAATGGTATTGATTATTCAAAAAACACCTTTATTGTCCCCTTTTGGAATAGTATTATCGCTTTTGCTAAATACATTGGAACGCGAGTTCATCATCACAGGTTAATAGCTCTTGATGTAACAATTGATGATGGAGGGAAACCTGTTCTTATTGAGTATAATATTAATTCGTTCGGTTATTGGTTATTCATGTATACCAATCAAGAAGTCTTTGGCGAGTATACTGATGAAATAATAGATTATTGTAAGCGAAATAAGTGATAGGTTGGCAAAGAGGATAATCAATGATATCTGATGACAAAAGGAATTCTTTTGTTTGTATATAATACTCCAGTTTGGTAGGAGATATTTGCTTGAAAGTTGATAATCTGAGATATTCTTTGTGTATTAAGTTGATGATAGTCTGTTACTTATAAAGTAAGACAAAATAATACGCTCTTGATTACGGCATGGCCACAATATATGAAAACAAATAGCGATTTACTAGTGGCTATATGTGAACTCATTGCAAAAAACTGAAGAGAATCGTTCTCGTTTGTATTCGCAGACCGTACAGACGAAATGGGGGAAGATGGTGGTCTGGAAATGGTAGCCGTTGGCTTTCAGTACATCTTGCATGTTTTTGGATAGTCCTTCACCAGTAAGCTTCACCAGACTTTCCTTCATGGTCCATAGTCGGATGAAACTTAATGGCGGGTTCGATGATTGTCTGATGATGCGTTGTTCATCCGTATTCATAATGGTCTCAACCAGTTCCTCGTCGTAGCGTCCAATGCTTTCAATGTCGATTCCCACAGGGGCATTGCTGACAACACAGGCTGCCGCTTCATGGCAATGGCTCAGGTTGAAATAAATCTCTTGATGCCCGGCAAGTGACGGCTTACCGTGTGAATCATAATCGAATAGAGGCATTTCACTGATACCGTACTCAATGTTAAGTGCTTGCTGAAGCAGTTGATAGGCAGCCACGCATAGCCGTTGGTCATGTTCATGACGATAGCGCAGGGCATACGTGCGTCTTTGTTCGCTAACGGCAGACAAAGCCGCTTTCAGGTCGAGTTGTTCTATGCGGTCATTGATATAGAGCATATCAAAAGGCAGACTTCATAATTCAAACTTCACATGGGTAGCGCGGTGTATTGCGAAGATGGCGATGCCCTCAATGATATATGCTACCAAATAGCTGTACCACAGATAGTTGGGGAACCAGCTTGACATAATCCAAAGTACGGGGATAACCGTCAATGAAAGGGCAAAGGAGATAAAGAGTGCCATGTGATGGTGATGATACAGTTTATAGACAATCATCAGAACATAGATATAGCAGAAGGGGATGAAGCTCAAGGCAAAGATGCGCAATGCGTAATTGCCTTCAGAGACAAATGCCGGTTCGTTTGTACCGAATAACCTGACAATCGTAGTCGGACTGATCCACACGAACAGACAGGTGATTACCATGGCAATGGTTATGAAACGGAAGGCCTTCCGGAGAATGACATGAAGCCCTTCGTTATCGCCTTTGCCTACTTGAATGGCTCCGAGCGACTGCAAGGTCTGACAGGTGCCCGACAAGAACAGGTTGTAGACTTGCAAAAGATTCATACAGACGGCGAAGGCGAAGATTCCTGTTCGTCCTAATGTGTTCAGTACGATGGCGTTAGCCGAAAGCAATAGTAATGTCAGGCTGATAGAGGCAATTGCCAGAGGAGCTCCTTGTGAGACAATACGCCGACATGATGAAGGGAGATTATCGAACGAGAAGTCGAGTGTGAGACGACGATGTTCGGGGTTGACCCAATGGCTTAGTAGGATGGCGATGCCCACCAGATGCCCCACGATTGTAGCAGCAGACGATCCGGCGATTCCCCATCCAAACCATTGAATGAACACGATGTCGAGGAAAAGGTTGACAGCATTGTCGATGATGACCGCCACTGATACCAGCTTAGGACTTCCATCCACTCCAACCATCGTTGACAGTCCCCACATGAGGATGAAGGCTGGATTTCCCAGAAGCAATATCCGCATGTATTCATTTGCCAAGGGAAGTATCTGCTTGTTGCTGCATAGTAATTGTGCCGTTTCATCGGGGAAGATAATACCGCCAAAAACAGCCAGAAGAACTCCCAGTCCTATACTGAGCATAAAGGCACGGGTGAAAAGGCGCTTGGCCTCTCCGATATTTTTGTTCCCCAAAGCATAAGCCACCAACATACCCACTCCTGCATTGATGAGCAGATGCAGTGTGAAGATGAACTGATTGATGGGCTTGGAGAGGTTGATGGCACTGACACCGTCTTCACTGATGAGGTTTCCGACGATGATGCCGTCAACCACATTTCCCAAACAACCTGAGAGCGCTACAAGGATGTACGCCCACAGGTAGTTGTAGAATTGTTTATTGATATTATCCATAACTTACATATCATTCGAAGAAACCGAACCCGCCGATGGCAGTGAGCATACGCTCCACATAATCCCAGGAGGTAGGCGACCATGCAAAGTCAAGTCGGTAAAGCACCTGTGTGGTATAGTCGTTGTCACGGTCGACATCGGTTGTCTTCTGGCCGTGTGCCATATCCTGGTAGGCAAGGAGTGAAGACATCTGCTTGGCTTTCTGCGGATTGTCTTTTGCCTGTTCCATAATCTCGGCAAATTCCTCCTGTTCCACAAACTTAATGCCTTCGCCTACGGAGCTCAATCCTGTCAGCACATCACCGAGGAACTGGGTATGGATATTGTACGGGTGGAATACCGTGCACTCTTTTGGAGTGGTGGCAAGGAGCACAATGGCGTGAGCAACCTCGTTGATAGGCGAGAACTCCACACGTTTGTTCCGCATGCTATAAGGACAACATCCCAACATGTTGTAAACTTTGATACGTCCCATGAACGAGTTAGTGGAGAAATTGGCCTGGAACTCACCGTCAGTAGACCTTGCAGCAAGATTACCCACACGCATGATTTTCGCACTCAGTCCGTGAGTTGCAATGGCATCGAGAATGAGACGTTCTGCCATGAACTTCGAATAGATGTATTTGTTCCCTAAGTATTGCCCCATGTAGAACCGCTGTTCTGTGAAGATTTCATTCTTCACCTCACCAGCCCACAGGCCACGTGTACTGGCAGTAGAGACATGAACAAGCTTTGCGCCCGTCTGGATGCAGAACTCCACACACCGCTTAGCACCTCCGATGTTTACATCTTCAATCTCTGTTCCTTCGCTGAAATGCTTGACGATGGCAGCGCAGTTGAATACGGTGTCAATCTGCAAGGGCGAAGACGTGGTGTTAAGAGAGGAAACCAAAGACGTTAAATCGTTAGTGACATCGCCCATGATGATGTGGAGACGAGTCCCGAACAAATCCTTGTACGCATTGGCGAAGTAATAGTAGAGTAGAGTACGTAATCTGCTCTCCGCCTTCTCCTGACTTTTACCTCTTACGAGACAGTAGATGTTTTGCGCATCAGAATGGATGAGGTCGTTAAGGATGTGAATACCCAGATAGCCAGTGGCACCTGTCAGAAGCACATTACCCAATGGCTGCCGCTCACCTCTGCGGAAGTTGTTCAGTGTGTTGCGTTGCAGCAGCGTGTTGATTGGAGTATAGTCGAAGTCGGCTACTTCATCAGTCCCTTCATTCTCTGTGCCGCCAGTAATCAGCCGTGCAAGTTGGCGGGGAGTAGGATGGGCGAAGACATCACCATAGGCCACATGCAGTCCTGCTTTGTCTGCCTCAATGATGACACGGGTGACAACGAGCGATGTGCCGCCCAGCTCGAAGAAGTTATCCGTGGCTCCTATCTTATCCATCTGCAGGATGTTGGCAAAGATGTCGCAGAAGATACGCTCCGTTTCGTTCACCGGTTCTGTATAGGCAGATGTTACGGCGAGCTGAGGCTCTGGCAGTGCCTTTACATCCGTCTTCCCGTTGGGTGTCATTGGCATCTCCTTTAACTGGAGGTAGGCGGTGGGCACCATATATTGAGTCAGACTCTTTGCAATCTCAGCCTTCAGGTCCTCCGGGGCTATTTCGCGGTCAGCCGTGTAGTAGGCACAGAGATGCTCCTTGTCGTTCAGCTTTCTGATGAGGATGACCACCTTCTTCATCCCTTTCACCTTCAGCATCACATTTTCAATCTCACCTAATTCTATACGCAGTCCGCGAAGCTTTATCTGATGGTCGGTGCGGCCGAGGATGACGACATCACCGTCAGGCAGCCATTTAGCATAGTCACCTGATTTGTAAACACGCTCGTTATGATAGTTGATGAAGCGTTCACGCGTCATCTCTTCAAGATTGTTGTAACCGCGTGCCACTCCGCGGCCACCGATGTAAAGTTCACCGACCACACCGACAGGCAGTTCATTACCATCTGTATCGACGATGAATTCCTTCACGTTCAGCTGAGGCTTACCCACTGTCACCACTTTGGCATGAGTAAGTTCCTTGTTGTTAGATGCCACAGTGATCTCTGTCGGACCATAGCAGTTGAAAATGCGTGCTTTAGTTACTTCCCGCATTTGTTCCAACAGCTGATCAGAGAACTTTTCACCGCCGGCACGACAGATGTCCACCTTGCTGATGGCCTGACAGAAGTCGTCGCTTGTCAGCCATGTCTGCCAGCGCGAGGGAGTACCCGACACCATATTAATATGTTGTTCATTAATCAGGTGGGCAAGGTCCAGCGGATTGTTAGCCTGTTCTTCAGTTGCCAGAATAAGTGTCTTGCCATTGAAGTAAGCCATACCTATATCCTGTAAGGCGGCATCAAAAGAGATGGTTGTCACGCTCAGCACCCGTCTGGCGTCTGTCATCACACCATTGGCAAAGACATTGGCGGGATGGCCATAAAGATAATTGCAGATTCCTTCATGGCGCAGCATCACTCCCTTGGGCCGACCTGTCGAACCACTGGTGTAGATGAGGTAGGCAAGGTCATCGGGACTGATTGACGGACGTTTGAATTCAGATGGCTGGGTTGTGATGTCCTTTGAGCCTCCTTCAATCTTACAATCTAATAAGTCTTCCACATCAATCACTTTTTCTCCGGGAACATCGCCCATGCGGTCGCCAGTTGTGATGATGAATCGGGCTTCGCTGTCTTCAAGGATTAGCTTGACACGGTCAGCAGGATATTCCGGGTCGCAGGGGATATAGGCGGCACCGGCTTTCAGCACACCGAAGAGCGAGAGAATCAGACGACTCGTTCGGGGTAACAGCAACGCAACACGGTCACGTTCCTGCACGCCTCGTTGATGCAGAGCACAGGCGATTTTGTCGGTGACTTCATCCATCTCCCGATAAGTATAGCTGGCATCAATGGCGACAAGTGCCTCCTGGTCGGGCTGTGTCTGGGCAAAATGTCCGATACATTCATGGAATAGTTTGAAAGGCGCATCACCCGTGGCAGTCTGTCGTATGTGGCTGAGCTCATCTTCCTGATGCTGACTGACGATAGATAGTTGACGCACTTTCTTTGCAGGTTGCTCAATGATATTTGAGACAACAGTTACAATGCTTTCGGCAAGTGCTGTAGCCAATCGTTCAGAATACAGAGCATCATCATATTGTACAACAACACCTCGCGTTTCAATCTTGATGTTTATCTTGAACTTCGGTACTTTTAATTCCAGCAGTTCCTGTCCAACGGTCTTGCCGTTGGCTGTATATTCCGATAGGACACCTACCTGGTAAGCGTATGCGATGGCAGGATGGAAACCGTAGTCGGAAGCGATGCGTGCAAACGGATAGTCCTCATGCTGCAACGTCTGGTTGAAGGTCTCAAAGGTCTTCTGCAGATAGTCGCTGACAGAAACATCATCAATACTGATGCCCAGCGGCAAGGTGTTGACAAACATACCCACCGTATCGGCAATCTTCAGGTTACTACGTCCACTGCTGACCGTGCAGAGATAGACGTCGCGGTTGTTGGTGTACCGAGACACTACGTATGCTGTGGCAGCAAGGAACAGATGAGCTGGTGTAATCTCCTGCTGACGGCAGAAGGCGATGGCTTTGTCATAGTCGGGAAGGCAGACCGCTTCGCCGATGAATCCCTGTCTGTCGGTCTTGGGAAGGTCGGCAGGAATCTCACTTGCCCCTTCACAGTTCTGCAACTTTTCCGCAAAGAACTGCTGGGCAGAACGGAACTCTTCTGTCTCCTCGGCTGCCTGCTGGTCGGTTACAAAGTCGAGATAAGTATAGGTTTCCTTTTCTATCGACTTACCTTCGAGTACGGAACAGATTTGTCGGATGAACAGGTCGGCAGAACCGCCGTCAAAGATCAGATGATGAAGGTCTAACAGAAGATGTACCGCCTTCTCAGTCTTTACAACTCTAAACCGATAAAGGGGAACTTTCTGCAAGTTGAATGGCCTGACAAACTCAGTCTTGTATTGAGTCAGCTGTTCTTCTGTCATCTCTGTGATAGATACTGTCACAGGAACACTATTCTCTGTGGTCTGTATGATTGTGTCCCCTTCGGTGGTGAAGTGTACATCCAGTTCGGGATGCGCCTCCGCCGTTTTCTTGACGGCATCAGCCAGTTGTTGTGCATCAGTCTCTGCGGGGAAGGTGAGCAGGTAGGGGATGTTGTAGAGAGTTGATGTCGGATTCTTCAGACACTCGAAATAGACCCCCGTCTGTGCATACGAAAGAGGGGCAGAGGTATGAGTAGGTGCTGCATTGGGAAGGTCACCTTTTGATGTGCTTCCTTCTTCCGACTTGTCTTCCAGCATCTTCTTCAGGATTTCATTTTCTATGCTTTGCAGGGTTCCGGTCTTGACAAGCGATTTAGCATCAAGGGCTACCCCATAACGCTTGTTAATCTGAACAGCCAGCTTAATGGCTGAGATTGACGTCAGACCTGCATATCCAAGAACAGTGGTGATGCCAAACTCTTCATTCTTGACAATGTCTGCAATCAGCTGGTGAAGTTCTGTCTCAAGTATGTTCATAGGAACATTCGATTCTTCAACAACCGTTGCTTTCCTTTCTGGTTTCGGCAGTGCCCGTTTGTTCACTTTTTGATTCTGATTCAGTGGGATAGCATCGATCTGCATAGTCACTGCAGGTACCATGTAAGGAGGTTTCTCATTGAGAATGAAGTCGTTCAGAGCATCAATGTCGATGGTCTTGTCGCTTACAATATAGGATGCAATGAATTTCCCTCCACCTTCTTCATCAAAAGCCTGCACCGTGGCATCCTTGATGTCAGGGAATTCACGGATGATGGATTCCACTTCTTTCAGCTCGATACGGAATCCGCGAATCTTTACTTGTCCGTCACGCCGTCCTACAAACTGGATGTTTCCATCGGGAAGATAACGCACGATGTCACCCGTGCGGTAAATGCGGGAGTATTTGCCAGATGTCTGAGGCGAGACGAATGGATTGACAATATAGACCTCTTCTGTCTTCTCCGGTCGATTCAGATACCCCTTACTAACCTGTGGTCCGGATACCCATAGCTCGCCGGCAGCTCCCACTGGCAGACGGTGTCCCTGTGCATCGACGATGTAGAGACGTAAGTTGTCAAGAGGTTTTCCAATGGGAATCTCCTTCATCTTTTTCTTTACCTGATAGATGGTGGTAAAGATAGTACACTCCGTTGGACCGTAGACATTATAGAAGTCGTAGCCTGTTGGTGGTGTGATGGCTGCCAGTTTTTCACCGCCTGTAGAGAGGCATTTCAGTGAATGATTCTCTATCGTGGTAGCAAACTGATAGCCCACTTGTGTGGTCATGAAGGAGTGTGTGATGTGATTCTGCTCAAAGTAGTCGTTCAGTTCAATGAGGTCGAGCCGAATCTCTTCTGGGATGATGTGTACCGTAGCTCCGCTGGTCAATGCAGGATACATGTCCATCATACAGGCATCAAAACCGTAGCTGGCGTATGCCGCGACTTTGCTTTCGGGCTTTAAATCGTAGAACCGTTGATACCAATGACAGAATGCCACGAGATTCCCATGAGTGAGCTGGCAACCTTTGGGTATTCCCGTTGAACCGGAAGTGTAGAGCAGGATGAAAAGAGAGTCGGGAGTGATGTCCTGACAGTTGACGGGCGAAGTGCATTGTTTCTTTTCATCTTCAATGTCGATGACCTCTCCTTCATATTCATCAACGATGTCACGCAATTCTTTTGTGGTGATGAGCAGCTGGGCATTGGCATCCTTCATCATGAAGTTCAGCCTTTCTTTAGGATAAGTAGGGTCGAGAGGCTGATAGGCACACCCTGTTTTCAACACTCCCAGTGAGGCGATAGCCATCCATTCGCAACGGGGAATGAGAACCGATACGACATCCCCTTTTCCAAGTCCTCTTTCCAGAATGTCAGAGGCAATGCTATCACTGATGGCATCTACTTCAGCGTATGTATAATGCTTATCCTTGTAGACCACAGCGATATTCTCAGGTGTCTTTTCTGCCTGTTGCCGGAACAGGGAGACGATGGTCTGTGTCTGGTCATAGTCCACATCGTTCAGGTTGAAGTTATCGAGCATTGACACTTGTGCAGGAGTCGCTATGCTGATGTCGCGCAGATACTCACAGCTGAGGAATCCTTCCAACACCGCCTCATAACTCTCCAGATAGTGACTGATGAGCGATGCAGAGTACTCATTTGAATTGTATTCAGCTTTCACCTGGTATTTCCCGTTCAAGATGAATGCCTTTAAATAGAGCGATGCTTCCAGCGTGCTGTTGCCGATGCGCTCTGCCTTCATGGGCTTGTCGCCCATTGAGTCGTCGGCAAATAGTGTCGCATGCCAGGCAAACATGCTGTTGGCCTGTAGCTTCAGGTCTTCCATTATGTCACTGTAGGAATAGATGTCGTACTGACGGCAACCGCTCATCTGTTCTTCCCCAGCTTTGAGGAAGTCGATTACTGTCGTGTCATTGGTAAACTTTGCATAGACAGGCAGTGTCTTTACAAACATGCCGACAGCAGAGGAGGATATGGGCTTTCTTATCTTTGAACCCCTTCCATTAAAGACGGTAGTGAAGAGAGCTTCCTGTTCATTATTATATTTAGCAAGCAGAAAGGCATACGCAGCAGTGAACAAGGTGCTCTTGTAGATGCCATGCTCCTTGCAGAATGATTCAACACGGTTTATGTCGATGTTGAGGGTACGCAGCAGATTGTCCTCAGCATGTTCGGGCTCTTCAAGATCAGGAAGCAGTTGAGTGAAGACATCTCCACAGTCAAAGTTCCGGGCATACCATTGACGGGCTTCTTCGAAGGCTTCCGTCTTTCTGTCTTTTTCTTCTTGAATGGCAGTCTCTGCCAGTGTGAACGCTTCCTTTTCAATGGCTTCACCATGATATGCCTTGTCGATATCGTGCAGCAGTAGGGCCATAGATGTACCGTCGACGATAATGTGGTGATAGTCGGCAAACAGGTAGAGTGATTTGCTGTCACGTAAGAGACGGATATGGAAAAGACGGTCACCATAGAGATTAAAAGGTTCAACAAGCTGCCTTTTCGCCTGTTCGATGTCCGTGATGTCCTCGATGTTCTCAGTGCCGAACCTCCAGTCCTCTTTGTCCATGTCAACGGTTTGCATCGGGTCGCCTTCTTCAGTCAACTCTATCCGTGTAAACAGGGTAGGGTGAGCCATGACCGCTGTCTCAATAGCTTTGCAGAGTTTCTCAGCATCAAGACTCTTGTCCAATGTATAAAGATATGGCAGGTTATAACAGGGTTCACCTGTTTTGCTGGCACATTCTGTATAGATTCCGTATTGTGTTTTAGTTAAGGGTGCAGATAGTTTCATGATTGTTTGTTTTTTATATTACCATTTTGTAGAGAAGATTTTGGGAGAGAAGATGAGCGAGAACCATCCCCATTTCAGATGTCCGGTGTTGTTCGCACGTTTGAGCTTTTCCATGGTCTCCGTCCCTGTCATGTACGAGAAGCCCGCCGACAGTCTGACATCTTTCATCAGTTGATATGAAACTTCCAGGTCAACATCATGTCCCAATGTCTTATTGACGTCTTTCAGATTCGTGGCAATAGACAAATAATGGTATCTTGCTTTCAGTTTTAAACCTTTAATAGGAGTAAAGTCTCCGCCAGCATAGAGGTTCTGCAGGCCAGGTGTGAAGCCGAATAGATAAGTGCTGACATAAAAGAAGTCCATCATACCGTAAAACTTATGGTGGGAGCCATAGATAGGATTAAAACCCTTGATGGTCTGGTGTCTGACAATTCCAAATTGTCCGCTGGGAGTCAAGGCAAAATACTCGTCTCCGCTGAGGTAGTCATAGCCTGCCGCCACGTTCAGCCAACTGTTCAGTTGTGCATTGGCAGCAACACTCGCCATCCATGCGTCTATCTTCAGACCGTGCTCGTCTTTTCCTAATTGATGGTAGTACGATGCTTCGATTGTCCACCTTTTCGGGTGGAACGACACATATCCTCCCACCAGCTGCTGGTTTTCAGTGCGGGGAGCATTGCTGCCTATACCTTCTTTATCACCGGCTTGCATGCCGATGTTCATGGCGATTGCTGAGACACCAAGTGGTAGTTTGGGTACATCGAAATGATACCATCCCACCAGCATTGACTTATATGGTTTTGCTCCATCCATATAGTACGTACCCCCATAGATGTTTTCGGCATTCTGATTAAAGCCCAATATCGCATGAGCCTTATGCCCATGTCCCTCATACCCCAACTTGAGGACGTCGTGTGACAAAGCAGCCATTGCCCAGTCGTTAGGACCGATGATTCGTTCATCATCATACGACAGTGCCTGTCTGCCTATCTGAGCAAACATTCCGTTTTTCATGTTCAGCCGTGCCCATGCTTCATGGATGTTGAAGCTGCCCTGTCCCTTCTGCCCCCATACACCGGAGTGCTGAGCAGTCACCTTTGTCTCCAATCCGCTTCTCTTGTAGTCGATGTTCAGGCGAGTACGTGACATGAGGAAGTAGGCATTCTTCGGGGCGTAGGTCTCCTCATCGTTGGTGGGACTGATTCCACCGATTCTCATTTCACCATGTTCCAGCATTTGAAGGTTAATGTCCAACTGATTGTCGCTCTCTTGGGCAACGATTATGGTTGGTAATGCCAGCAGAAGGGAAATGAGTAATGCAATGTTTCTCATTCAAAGTCGAATATATTGATGAATCCTGTGAGCTTGAACACCGTCTTGATGTCCTCGTTCACGTCTTTGAGAACCACTCTACTGCCTCCGGCCTTTGCTCCTTTGAGGATGCTGATGAGAATGCGCAATCCACTGGAAGCGATATATTCCAGTTTAGAGCAGTCGATGATTACATCTTGTCCGTTGGTGTTGTATAGTGGCTGTAGCTGCTTTTCCACTTCTACGGCAGCAGCTGTGTCCATTTCTCCTTCCAGTGTGATGAGATACTTGTCTTCTGATTGTTGAATTGTTGTTTTCATACTTTCTATTTAGTTGTTTGTTAGTTTATAACTTTCTTGTTTTCCATCTCCTTACATAGCGTGAGGATGTTTTTCCCGTCAACACGCTCATAGTTGACTGAGTCCATCAGTTCTCTTACCAGCAATATGCCCAGTCCGCCCACAGGCCGTTCCTCTGCCGACAGTGTCGTATCCACCTGTGATGCTTCTGTCGGGTTGAAGGCTATGCCCTCGTCTGTGATGATGAATCTCAACTGATGACCGTTTGATGTCACTTTTACATTGATGTTTCCAGCCTTTCCGGCAGGGTAGGCATAGTCAATGACGTTCACCACAGCTTCCTCCACGGCGAGTTGCAGTTTGCGGGCGAACGGCTTCTCAATGCCCAGCTGTTCCATGGCACCTTTGACAAAGCTGTTCAATTGTGCCACTTCCCGTACGTCGTTCTGCAATGTCAGATCATCTGTGAAGAGATATTCCTCTTCCTTCGGAGCATAGTGGAACGTGAGGATTGTCAGGTCGTCACTCTGTTCTGCCCCTTCCGTAAACTGCTCCACAGCTTCTTTCACACCGTTGATGAGTTGTTGCGGGTCGTTGGTGTTCAGCTTTGTCAGCAGTTCCTCCAGACGACTCATACCGAACTGCTCGTGCTGCAGGTTTCTTGCCTCTGTCAGGCCATCGGTATATAAGAATAAGGTGGTGCCGTGACTGATAGCCTTCTTCTGCATCACGTATTTGAAGTCATCGAATAGTCCGATGGGAAGGTTCGGCATGACATCCAGCTTACTAATTGTACATTTGCCGTCTTCTTTCTTGATTATCAAGGGAATCTCATGCCCGGCATTGCAGTAACGCAAGTGTCCTGTCGGCAAGTCGAGCACCCCTACAAACATTGTCGTGAAGATATTAGTCTTGTTGTTCTGACATCCCGAAGTGTTGAGTGCATTCATGATGTGCGACGGATTATCCTCCTTCTGTGCAATACTCTTGAAAAGAGCATGTGCCACCGCCATAATGATTGCCGAAGGTACCCCCTTCCCACTCACGTCGCCGATGCAGAAGAACAGTTTCTCGTTGCGTACAAATGCACAATAGAAGTCACCGCCCACCTCCTTTGCCGGGTCGAGGGAACCGCAGAGTGTGAGGTCGTCACGAATAGAGTATGATTTGTCGCTTATCTCTATCATCGCCTGTTGAATTCTACTGGCGATGCGCAACTCACTGCCAATCTTCTCTCGTTCGATGTCTGCCCGATGCAAGTTCCTCTCCGTGCGTACAAAGCTCCTGATCATGTAGAGAAGCACGGAAAAAGCCATTAACATGAGCAACATTAGTATGAGGCGTAAGGAATACAGCGTTTCGTACACTTCGTCATCGTAACATGCCACGGCAATCTGCCAGTGGGGGATACCTCGCATGTTAGCATAGAAGATAGTACCTTTTCGACCGTCATTGTCAAACCGGATGACATCACTTCTGCCACTACGGCTTTTGTTTCGCTGTACGGTGCTGTCATTGATGAGCTTCGCTTCTTGTGTACCTCTTTCACGCGGTTTCGAAATGATAGCTCCTTGCTCGTTAAGCAGCAGAATGAACGACGAGGGATAGATATGGTGGGCATTCAACGTGTCGTCCAACCAGTTGAGGTGTACATCGATTCCTGCCACCGCAACGATAGAATCACGGCGGTCGTGTATCGTTGTTACATACGAGGTAACCATTCCCCTGGCACCTTCTTGATCCATATAGGGATCAGACCAGAATGGCTTGTCAATACTTAAAGCCTTGCGGTAATAGTCCCTCTTTGTGTAGTCGTGCTTATTACTGGCAATCTGTGTCATCATGGGGCCTTCTTCGTCCCGGCGAGTATATGCTTCAAATAGACGACCTTTCGAAGGGAAGTGATAAGGAACGAATGCGACGAAACCGCCACCCACATAGCGGCTTCCATACACCAGACGACGTGTCACTTCAAACATGGAGTCGGGTTTGGACAGATGAAGGTTTATGTCATATTTATGACTCTTCAGCAGATCTTCGGAAGCATTCAGCGTACTCTTAATCAGTACCGCCTTAAACCTCAGTTCAGTCTCTGCACGTTTCTCCAGTTCACGCTCCAACATGCGGTGCGTGTAGTAGTACTGTGTGCCAGAGAGGAGCTCCAGCAACAGAGCAGCAGTAATAATGACTACAAGTTGCTTGTGATTTCGTACAAAATCGACGATACCTTTCTTTGACATATAAAGAGACACTTTTGTGCAAAAATACATATTTATTTCGATTTTTACACGATTCTTGTCTTTTTTTCTGTAATTTTGCTCCATTCATCATCCCAATGAAACGAAAATGAGAATCATCCATACTGCCGATCTCCACTTAGGACAGATTATTTATCAGCATTACGACCGTACCGCCGAGCATCTACATTTCTTTGGTCAGCTCACTAAATGGTGTAGCGACATTCATCCTGATGCCCTTCTCGTAAGCGGCGATATCTTCGACATACAGCAACCTTCCGCTACGGTCAGGAAAAACTTCACTGACTGGTTTGTGCAGTTACACCATAAATGTCCGCAAATGAAGATTGTCTTGATTGCTGGAAACCATGACTCAGCGACACGCATACAGTCAGACAAAGCGGTCTGGAATCTTGCAAATACTCATCTTATCGGTCTCTCTCCTTCTGTCGAGCGACTTATGGATGCGGACGGCTGGCAGGACGATTATATCATTCGGCTCAATAGCGGATATATCGTGGCACTTCCCTATATGAATGGCGAACGTCAGGAATTAATACAATCTATCTTGAATAGAGTGGCTGAAGAGAACAAGGAAGGAAAGCCCGTCGTGTTGATGGGACATCTTGCCGTGGCAGAATCCGATGTCACAGGTCATAACTTTGTCGGTACCATCAAAATGCAGGATGTCAGTATGATGGGAAATGGATATGATTATCTGGCACTCGGTCATATTCACAAGCCTCAGACCATTGGTCATCAGGAAGACTCCTTTAAAGCAGAAGTGACTTATCCATCTCCTGTTGTGAGATATTCGGGAAGTGTGCTCCATGTGAGTTGTGATGAAGCTTATCCGCATAGTGTCAGTCTCGTAGATATCGACCGGCATGGAGGAACCGTATCCATTCAACAACTACGTGTTGATGAACTGTTCCATTTCTATGATCTTCCACTCAACGGGTCTTCTTTTACGTCACCAGAAGAAGCTCTTGATGCAGTCAGGCAGTTTGTTGAGGAAAAAGAACGGGGATATCTCCGTCTTCGCATTGACTACGGAACATATCTGCCATCGAACTTTAATCAGTTGGTTTACGATGAGTTGGCACCTTACGATGAAAGATGGCGGTATAATCCGAAGATTCTATGGACAGGTGTACCGGAATGTGATGGAAAAGAAGACCGTCAACTTGTATTTGAAGTAGCTGAACTCCAGCAGATGACTGATCCTGTTGAGTTTATCATGAAGACGAAGGATCAGTATCCAGAACTTGATATGGACGAAGTTCGCGATGCTTTTGAAGAGGTGAAGAGAGAAATACGTAGAATGAAGGAAGAATAGTTATGAGAATTAAAGAACTACATATAAGGAATATTGCATCTATAGAAAAGGCTGATATAGATTTTGAAAACGGACTCAATGACAGCACTACAGGAACTCCGGCCTCCATTTTCCTGATTTCCGGTGATACCGGCTCCGGAAAGTCAGTCATTCTTGATGGGATCTCACTGGCATTATATAAAAACACGCCGCGATTACAGGGAGTGGTGAATCCGCAGAAAAACACTTTTGTCAATGCCGAAGGCGAGAGTGTTGGGGTGAGCAGCATAGAGCAATATACCCGTTTGGGCATCTCTCCCAAAGATGAGTGTTATAGTGAGGTGGTGTTTGATGGGAATGACGGAGTGGAATACCGTGCACGTCTCAGCCTTGGAATCAAATTGGGGAAAACAGATAAAGCGACAGGCCGCAGACCATTAAAATATAAGAATGTCTGTTGGGAAGTAAAAGTGGGGGACACCGACTGGATTAAAGTGGAAACAAAGACTGGAGAGCCAATTCAACATGCCATAGGACTTTCCTTCGATCAGTTCGGGCGAATGGCCATGTTGGCTCAAGGTCAGTTCGCTGCTTTCCTGACAGGAGATAAGAAACAACGAGAGAAGATACTTGAGCAACTGACAAATACGGCACATTTCAATGATTACGGTGAAGCTATTAAGAGTCTTTTTGACAAGGCAAAAGAGAATCAGAGAATAGAACAGACAGCTTATGACACAGAGGCACTTCATACTCTTTCCCAGGAAGAGTTGGATGGTATCACCACTGAGATTCAGAGCTTTCAGCAACAATCCGATGCGTTGGAGCGTGAGATAAAGAATTGTGAGGACAGACTTACGCAAGTTGACACCATTCTCAATAATAGGAAGTCGTTGTCTGAGGCTGAGAAGAAAAAGGTGGAACTTGAAACTGTGATTGGCGGTGATGATTATAAGAGGCAGAAAGCATTAATCGTGAACTGGGACGCTACGACAAGGCAACGCCAGTTACTTGCTGCCATGAAGAAAGCCAAAAAAGAGAAAGAGCAGGCAGAGCAGATTCTCCGCCAGCAACAGGAGTCCTTTGTCAAGTTGTCTGCTGATCTGGAAGAGCGTTACAGACAACAACAGGCAAGGGAGATTGATATCAAAGAATTGCATGAATGGATTGAGAAGCGGAAGGAGTATGCTTCTCTTTTCGAGGATGCAAAGACTTTGATTGCCAAGTTGGAAGAGTATCAGAAATTATCCGCTCAATTTCGTGATATAACGAAAAGTCTGCAATTAGAGCAGGCAAAGACTGAAGGGCTGATAGAAAAGACAAAGGCAGCTGACAACATGTATAGAAATGCTGCTGAGGTCGTGAAGGAGAAACAGCAAGTTATCAACGACCTTACAATAAAGCGTGAAAAACTCAATCCCGAGACTGTCAACATGGAACTGGAAAAGGTGAATAGTCGTAAGATGAAGTTGAATCAGCTCAATAGTGCATTGGAACATCTTCGGGAGAATAAGAGTACTACGCAACGACTTAGGGAAGAACTGACGGCTGATCTGCAGACCGTCGGGGAACTGAAAGACAAAATGGAAAAGGCGGAGCAGAACTACCGTGAGAAAAAAGACAATGAAAGCCAGGCTTTGAATCGACT
>Ga0247611_10003498_pt1 | contig 23206 bp, 23 predicted proteins | sample 177DNAGHGhighgp2_FD_192422 | JGI IMG/M metagenome (GOLD analysis project Ga0247611, IMG submission 192422) | Sheep rumen microbial communities from Palmerston North, Manawatu-Wanganui, New Zealand - 1770 DNA GHGhigh gp2 | ecosystem: Host-associated > Mammals > Digestive system > Stomach > Rumen... | reverse complement strand
TACCCAATCCTTTTCCGCGATAGTTGATATCCACCATCCTTCCACGGAATCCCTGTCCATGAAAGAAACACCTATTGAAACAATATCCTGCAAACTGATTATTCTCCTTATCCATCAAAACATATGCTAGGAAGGACCTGTTTCGTTGCAAACTCATGATAGTCTTTGCATCAAAAGCATGTGGATTAAAATACATAAAAGTCTCCTTGGGTTGATTGCGAAAGAACATAACCAGTTTTTCCGTGGGAATATCCTTTATCGGAATCACTTCAAAACCTTTTGGCTTTTCTACTAGAGAAAGTTCATCAAGCTTCTTCCCATACCTTATAGAAAACAGTTGTGAGTTGATAGATTCTATCATATTCCACAACCACCCCATTTTATCTCTAAAAAAGTGCGCTATTGTATATAACATTTATTATTTATTAAGTTTCAAAATATCCTCATAGAACTCCATCAAACAATTTTGGACGAAGCTCTGTTCAAAACGAGAGGCTATCATATCCCTAGCCTTACCTGCCATATATTCACGGCTTTGCTTATTCCTTATCATTTCTAACATTGCCTGAAAAAGAGCCTCTTCATCTCTCGGTGGGATGATGACACCATTCTCTCCCTCAACAATGATCTCACGAGAACCATTTATGTCTGTTACTATACATGGTAATCCCATAGCCCCTGCTTCCAATACAGTATTGGGAAATCCCTCTCGATAGCTAGGAAACACGTAACAATCAGCTGCGGCATAATAGGCCAACAGCTCATCTCCACACTTCGGTCCAACATACTCTATGGCAGCATTATTCGCTATCAAGTCCTTTGCCTCCTGTGATATTGGGTCTTGACTATCTTCATTCCAACCCACCAATAATAGCCTTGCAGGAGCAAAACCCGACAATTTACTCATTGCCTTGCAAAGCTCATTGATTCCTTTATCTCTGGCAATGCGTCCTACAAACACAAAGGTAAATACTCCCTCCTTCTTCAACTTCAGAGCCAACTCCATCACTTCTGGTCTACGAGAATAATGAGTCAAATCTATACCCTTCACATTGCCATACCCTAAGACCTTCATTGGTTTCTTCGTGATTCCATTGCTTTGTAGATCCATCATGACACCCTTTCCTTCTGGAATCACGTGAGTAGCACAAGCACATGTGATGGCATCTGTCAACATCAATATCTTTCGTTTCAATCCTGTTGCCGTTGGGAACACCAGTCCTGTAAACGTATGCACTCTCACGGGTACTCTTGTCAACCAAGCAGCTATCATACACAATAGTCCTGCTTTGGGAGTCATAGAATGCACCATCGTTGGTCTTTCTTTTAAAAAAGTCTGAATCAGATGCCATAATGATACTACATCATGAATGGGTGATATATGTCGCTCCATAGGAACACGTTTCCCCTGAACGCCATATTTCTTTTCCATATCATCCAACTCTGGTCCTGGAGACGACAGCAGAATCACTTCGTATTTCTCTTGGAGTTTTGCTAGCAAACTCTCCAAGAAAATGAAGGATAGTGATACTGTACAGGCACGTATTATCTTTTGTTTCATAGTCTATGCTACAAATTCTTATGTATAATATTATACAACCACAAGGGCATCAAATATGCAATCAATGGTTTTATAATATAAATTCTATAATGCCAAGGTGTTTTCAGTATTTTTGCACCTATGTATTTGACATACATCTCATTCTTCCTTGCTTGCCATGTACGTCTTTTCCCAGCTTTACGGTCATCACGCATTTTATACAGACATTCCGAAAGATTATATCCTCTATATCCTGCTGCATACATTTTAAGCCATAAATGATAATCCTCTACACGAAGTAATTTGGGCGATACAGAATATCCTCCAACTTTTTTGTAAGCTTCTGTACGCACCATACACGGAGCATGACAGAATGGCGTTCCCTTGATATACGTAATCTTGTCCGGTTCGCCTTCTTCTTGTCCAGTTCTAAAATCCCCTTCTTGATCAAAATATATCATTGGACAGCTAACAATTGCGTATTCTGGATGGTTATCCAGAAATTTAATCTCTTTCTCAAAACGGGTAGGCAAAGAAATATCATCGCCATCCATTCGGGCACAGTACTCTGTGTCAGCATACTCCAAACAATGATTGAGCGTATAATTAAGCCCTCTATTCCCACCATTTGAAATCAATACGATGTTATCGTGTTTATCTGCATATTTCTTGGCTATCTTATAAGTATTATCTTGTGACCCATCATCACATAAAATGATTTTAAAATCTTGGAATGTCTGTGCAAAAAGGGAATCCAACGCTTCTGGAAGCGTAGACGCACAATTATAAATACCCATCAAAACAGAAATTCTCGCCATTTTTCTAGTTTTTCCCTAACATCCACATAACTGTTGTAAATCCCAAATGAGCCATCAAAATCCAAGCAGCCTTCTGGCTATGATTCTTCTCAAACACAGGTAGATTTAGTAATGGATATGCCAAAACTATCGGGTATAGATACCACGATAAATATGCAAAACGATTAGAGAACAAATCTCGTATAACAATCACCCAAAACGCATTTGCATACATATAAGTACCAAGCAGAATCAGGTAAGTATTGTTATATATCTTACGAACAAAAAGAGTATATGCACCAATAAGAATAGGCATAGAACTATATAACAAAAAGTCCCATCGAAAACGATTCTCCATTTCGACGCCCCACTCTATAGCAACATCTTCACCAGTTTTTCCAACTTGTGCGAGACGTTCGTCAAAACTAAACAACGCCAACAAACTTGTTATTGCTTCGCCAAAAACAAGACTTACTGCAATCGCACCTAACCATATTGCATACATTAAGCGTGGTGTTCTTACAAAATAAGTAAAAAACATGCATGCAAGTGGCAAGGCCATTGACTTATGGCATCCAATAGCAACAAATGATAAGATAATTGGCCATATACGTTCCCCTTTACATACACTTGCTATAGCTAAAATAACAAAGCTGCAAGCAACTCCATTTCTTATACCATTTACCGCATATCCATAGAAAGAAAAGGCACCTACGCAAAACAACATCAATGTTGCTCCATGCCGACTATCCAGTTTTTTACATCCATTAAACATCATTACGATGTAGAAATACATGACAATAGCGAAGAAAACATAAACATCCACAATCTGGGCGCATAAGGCCATAAAATGGTAGAAAAGCCAGTCGCTGTCAAATTCTGCTGGTAAGCCTTCCTCACCCGTACCAGATATTTGTAATATGTCATAGGTGTTTTTATAATTAACCATATCCGTAAATATTAATGATATCGGACGAAATCCGAATATCAAAATAAAGAATATGGAAAATATAACCATTGGCACGTAGTTGTCTCGTTTATACAGAATTGTATAACCACGCATAGCGTTCATCGTACTATACCTATATAAGGTAAGCGCCATGACCAACAACATATATACAGTAACATAATAGGGAGCAAACTCTTTCATATCTTTTAGTGCAAAATCCTATTAATCAGTTGTGCATTCTGCTGACCTATCAGTTTATAAAAGGCATTCTTTAATTGATGCAATCTAAAACCAAAAGTATTGTGATCCATCCACGAACAATCATAGTGATGAATAGCTACTGTATCTGCAGTCATCGTAGTAATTCCTGTTGTTGAGTCCATAGGACAAAAATAACCTGCAGGATAAATCCAAATGCCATCCACCTGTTGTATTTCTTCTGATGGTTTCATGCCATGAGCATATAGCTTTTGCGTTGTGTAAGTAACTATTGTTGTCTCATCTATAGCCCCATCAGTTTTAACAAAAACAAGTTGACTATACATCTTAAGCATTTCCCTATAAAAGGCATGCTCTTTCACTACTCCAAGCCCTAATCCAGGATTAACCATAGGCCTTCCATCCATGAATGCATTCTTCTCTATTCCCATAAAGGGTCCACGTGCAACAATCTCATCTATTGGTGCAACAATCTCTACATCTGTATCGAAGTAAAGACCTCCCTCATGGTATAGTATCCAGAAACGAGCATAGTCGCTGACAAAAGCATATTTCTTAGCCTTGTAGGCCTGCTGTGTATAGGGAATGCTATTCACATCGAAATTATCCTCATTCCACTCCTTTACTTCGTAATCAGGAAGAAACTTTCGCCAACTAGCAATACACTTCTGTGCAGATATTGGTAAAGGTCTTTTTCCGAACCAACAATAATGAATTTTTTGGGGAAGCATTTTCAAAAATTTTGTTTGGGGAGGATTCTATACATATCCTCTATTACACGACGAGTACGTTTCTTTGCACCTTCTAAAGTCATATGATACGGTGTATCATAATAGAGAGAATCCGGGAAAGAATAATGTGACGGCAACGCATCATACATAACTCCATTAACCTTTAAAGAATAAGCAATTGAATCTATATGCTTAGCTTCCTCCTTAAAGTTGCTTTCCATAAAAGTCGGCGGTAAAAATATGAAATTTATTCCGACTTTCCCTGCATAAGATTTAATGCTTTTAAGGTAATCAATCATATCATCATCCATCTTACCATTTATATGATATTTTATAATACGATCTTTATGTTTCCTTATGCACCCAACATCTCCATATTTATTCAGTGATTTTTCGGAATAAGGTCCATCAAAGGCTTTATCATTCATACAACTCCATGAATTTGAGAATGAGACACCTATATATTTATGTAAGAAAAGCCATTGCCGGAAAGATATTTTACTAAATGCAGAAGGCAAATGCGTACTAAGTACTCTTAATGTAGAAGAACTTCCGTATAATCGCTCTTTATCTCCTCCATATTCTGGCATAAACAACAAGACATCACCTTTTTTTAGAAAATCTTTAAACATCTCATATTGCATCCTTATACCAATACCTGCATTAGACGATGTATTTACAACAGGGACATGGAAAGCATCACATATCATTTGAGAGTTAATACTAAAGTTGCCATTTGAACCAGCAATAATTACAATCTTATTATTATCTTTAAGTCGTTGTAGTCTTTTATAACTATTGATGATGTTTTTTTCATGTGAATACATACTCCACTTATTTTTAAATGAGAGCATAAAAACATCTAATATAATAACAGACAAGATTGATACAAATGCAAATATGGAAATATTAATAATAAAATGCCTCATCAGAACTGAAAATATATGAATTGATTATTATCTTCAATATTTACCATATATGAAATATAGATCGAACTAAAAATAAAAAGGTAAATACCCCAACGCACATATCTATATCTAAACCATTTAGTTGGGGAAAGTTGCAATGCATATTGCTTATCTCGTTGTAACCATTCTATAAAAAGCATAAAGGAACCTATAAGCAAAGGTATGCCTATCACCAACAATCCACTATCTCCACCAAACCAAGGTTCTTCATTATATATTATTCTATACAAATATCCAAATGCCTGTGATATACTCTCTGCACGGAAGATTATCCATCCTATCACAGCCAGACTGAATGTCAATACAAGTTGAAAGATTTCTTTAAGATTAGGAAACAAGTGACCATCTGCAACAGTATTCTTATATTTTGTATTAATACCTAACAAGTTATATATGGCTAATAAAGTTGCATGATATAGCCCCCAAAATACAAAAGTCCAGTTTGCGCCATGCCATAAGCCACTGATACCCCACACTACATATACATTACGTATAGTCTTCCATTTTCCGCTACGACTACCACCTAACGGGAAATATATGTAATCTCGAAACCAAGTTGTAAGAGATATATGCCAACGGCGCCAAAATTCCGGAATACTTCTTGAGAAATATGGGTAATTAAAATTACGCATCAGATTAAAGCCCAAAAGACGAGCGCAGCCAATGGCGATATCAGAATAACCTGAGAAATCACAATATATCTGGAAAGTAAAAAGGACTCCTAATAATATTAAAGAAACACTTGGCAGCTCTGTATTCCAATAAGCATCAACAACATTTGCACAATTATCCGCAACTACTATTTTCTTAAAAAAGCCCCATAACATCTGCCTGCATCCATCAACAGCCTTTGCATAATCAAAGCTACGGGATTTCTGGAACTGTGGCAGGAGGTTTGTTGCTCTCTCAATAGGTCCTGCAACCAATTGGGGAAAGAAACTTATATATGCAAAGAATTCTATAATATCATGTGTCGCGAGGATTTTCTTTTGATAAACATCAATAGTATAACTTAGTGCCTGAAATGTATAGAAACTGATACCCACAGGTAAAACTATCTTCAGCGTCACCCAATCCAAATGATAATTGAATAATGTAACAAATAGAGTATCTATATTTTCAACAAAGAAATTGTAATACTTAAAAACACATAATATCGCTATATTTATAATTATATTGGATGCACTTACATATTTCTGCCATTGTCTTCGTCCTTTATAAAATTCCAATAAAAGTCCGCTAGTGAAACTACATAATGAAGTAAAAGCTATGAGAAACAGGAAGCGCCAATCCCACCATCCGTAAAAGACATAGCTTGCAATTACTACCAATAGATTCTGCCATCTTCTATTACGGAAAACAAACCAATATAACAGAAATACTATTGGCAAATAAATGATAAAGTCAAACGAATTAAAGAGCATATTTATTATTATACTTTCCTAATTTCCACCATCAATGTATTTCTTCTATAACATTATTGGTGTTGGGGCGCACAATACTTCCACTTGGTATTTTATCCTTTATTACACATCCAGCTCCAATTACACAATTATCCCCAATCTCAGCTCCTTTAAGTATAACTGCGTTAGAAGCTATCCAACAATTATTTCCAATTTTTATAGATCCAATTGATAGTTCTTTACTTGCACCAAATTCTTTACTAAAACGATGATAGTTATCGAAAATTTTAACGCCTGGACCAATTAAGCAATTATTCCCAATTGACACAGAGCCTAGACAGCTTATTAGACAATACTTATTCATAATAACACGACTCCCTATCACTAATTCACCTTGTCTTAATACTGTAATATCACATCCTGCTGGGAATTGACAATTATCTCCCATCGTTATTTTTCCTTGTCCATATATTTTTAAAGCACAACTTGGACTTATCCTTTGTAGCCAATGAATATTAATACGCTTTCCATAGCAAACTTTCAAGAATAAAATACGTGGTAGATTATAAATCAAAAGAAAAACTAATTGTATCATTTCTTACTCTGTTTAAATCCTATTATATATTCAGCCCTGGGAATATAGCTAATCAGCCATATTATTAACAAACTCCCAACAAAAGATAAAACCGTAACGGTCCCTATTTGAACTATTCCATTCAAATCTTGTATGATTGCCCATCTCCACAACAATGAACGCATCACAAATATATGAACGAGATAAATACCAAAACAACAATTACTTATGAATACAATATTACGATGCCACCTAGAAGAACCGTTATAAGCCACATTCAACTTTTTTAGTAACATGAACCATGCTATACACATCATTGCCACAAAAATGCTTAAATACCAAAACATATCATAAAACCTGACCTGTATACCTCGTATTTTTATTGTAGCTGCAATACTCAGAGGAATAATAAGAAACAGCAGACATTTCCATACAGAAATCTGATTAACATAATTGTGCAAATAATAACCTAATAGAAAATATCCAGCATACCCTCCTAAATAATATAACATTCCTGAATAACCTTCATTTACCCACACAATATCACGGATAAGGGGATAGCACATTGTTATACCCCACAAAAAAAGATAAAACTCTATTTCTCGTCGTTTGATTTGTTTTAACCATGCCGATAATATTGGGGCTAACAGATATAAACCTGCAAGCATATACATAAACCATAAGACACTATTAAACTGGGGAGAAAAGAGTATCGACAAGAAACTCGCTACACCGGCACCTCGATCTACTGTTTCTGTATAAGGAGCTACCAAATAATAAAACATTGTCCAAAAAAACGTTGGACATACAATCTTACTAAAACGTTTTTTTAAGAACTGATCGGTAGACATGCTTACAGGAAGAAGTAATGCACCACTAACCATTATAAATAGGCCAATCCCAGGTGCTGTCAACAAACTATCAGAAGACAACAAATAGCTACTCAACCCTGTATTGGGAATTGGGGCGTGCATGGCAATTATCATCAAACACGCCATAACACGAATTATATCAAGATATAAGATGCGATTATTCATGTAAACAACAAATCAATTTTCTCCACTTCATTTATATTTCCATAATCATGTGTATGCAGATATTTTACAATATTAGCTTGTAACTGCAAATTATTAACAAAATCTGCGATTCCTTTAGCACAACCTTCATTATCCATTGGCACAACAATCCCATCTATGCCATCTTTAACTTGACTTTTTGCTGTCGTATAGTTTGTTATAATGACAGGTTTACACAACATCTGTGCCTCACGAACAGTTACGGATTTCCCTTCATATCGTGAAGGCTGAACATAAATGTCACAAGCCTTCATATAGGGATAAGGATTCATACGTTTTCCTAAAATGACCACATATTCTTCCATCCCAGCTTCCTTAATTTTCTGACGAATCAATGTCTCATCTCCATAGCCAATGATATACCAAGATATATCTATTCTCTGTTCTCGCACTCTTCGACATATATCTGGTACATTATCATAGTTTTTGGCTTCTGAAAAACGCCCAACAGATAATATGTTAACTCTCTTATCATATCTGGGCATTTCTTCTGAGACACCTATTTCTTCTGCTCTTTTTCGAACAAACTCCGATGACATGATATTTTCTATCTCTACTATCTTGTTTTCCAAAGAGGGAAATACTTGCAGAAATGTTTTTGTGACATCAGTAGAGATGCTAACAACATAATCATAAGCAGACCAAACAGGTAGTTCTGCTTCTAAATCAAATTCCACCTTTGTATAATCCGTATGAATCCAGCATGCTTTTTTCTTTGCATTCACCTTTCTTAATACGAAGTTATGCGGTTGTAAAAAACTAATTGCCAAGTCATACTCTCCATATTCTGCCAATGATGGTAAATACGGCTCTACCTCCTGAGCTATATATTGAAAGATAGCCCCCTGTGTAATAGTGGGATTCTTTGGCTTGTATCTTCGTGCTCTCCATTTTGCTTTCATTCGTCCCCACGCCACGCCAAAATTTCTTTTTCGTAAGGCTTCTATCATGGGGCTCTCGATAGAAGCATATTCAGATATTTCAGATAGAACATTCACTTCCTTAGGAACAAAATGCATCAATTCACCTTGATGGCGGTAAACGAATAAATCCACAGCATATAGAGAATAGTCTATTGCTTGCAATAGTCCAATAAGGCTCATCTCCGCCCCTCCCAATTCTAAATAGTGCATTGAAATAAATATTCGTTTCTTCATTCCTTTATCGATATTTTAATTTCAGATGCTAATTGAGAAGAAAAAATATCTGCTCCATTCTTATTCAAATGATAAATATCAGCAAAAAGATTGCTGTTCATGCTATAATCTTTATCACAATAGTGATTTATAAAAGGGACCCCATATTTAACACAAAGTTTCTTAATTGAAAGGAATTCTGAGTCTGATGTCGAATAAAATTTCGGAGAAGCTGTAACAAACAATTTTGTATTGGATTTTGTACAACGTACCATTAAATCCTCAAGGAAATCCAATTTAACATCATCATAAGCGAAGTCATGTACAGAATTAGCCTGTGATAAATCGTTAAGTCTATCTTGAGATATATAACCCAACTTCTGGTCAGATGGCATATATGTATAATCCTTTGCTGTTTCTGAAGCATTCGAATAACGCTGAGCTAAAATATCTACAAAAACAGAATTAAAACGATAACCACCAGACAACAATTTATACTTTTCAGTCTTTGACAATCTGTTAACCAAAGAATCTATTACAGGATTATTGGTATATGGACGAAGAAATTTCAAGTATTTCAAATTGTCAGTCTCTTTAAGCAAATCATACTCCGGTAAGATTTCATAAATAACTACTTTAGGAGTCTTCCGAGCTTCTATCGCCCTATATCGAGGATACATTAGAAGAATACCCATACCATCTTCTCCACAATTGTAGCATGACATTCCCAGCGTATCAGCGAATATCTTTGGGTCATAATGATGAATAGCTCTTGATGAACCTAATATAACAATGTCATGGTTCACTTCATTGAAAATATAATTATTCCGTCCCCAATCTCCTTTTTCCGTATTTTTTAACACAGATGCCATTTCTATGCCAAACAACTGATCCAGAAGGACAATAGTAAATAAGAAAAAGAATATTTTTATAAGCAACTGCTTCATCTTAGAAATTCACATAGATAAATTGACTGGCATCAAACACACCACATGTGAGAATCAAACATGTCAAGATTATATATACAGACCAACGTACAAAGATATTTTGATGATGAAACAAGGTCTGCTTTTTTTTGCAGAATTCATCTAATACATCCTTTACGAGCACAATAGATACGGACATCACAATAAGTAAAAGCATTGCTGGCGTTATTTCTGCAATCGTTGTATCATGGTTTGTATACATCTTGATAATCATATCTGTTGCTTTATCCAATGATGGCATTCTAAAGAATACCCATGCAAAATTAACCAGCAAGAATGTTACTAATATTCTGACAGCTTTTGTAATTCCCGCGGATGAGGGCTTTTGCAACTTCAGCATCTTTTCTATGATTTGGAATATTCCATGCAAGCCACCCCAGACTATAAACGTCCAGTTCGCACCATGCCATATACCACTAACTAGAAAAGTAACTAATATATTCCAATAGTTCCGAGCTTTACTACAACGACTTCCTCCTAGAGGTATATAAATATAGTCTTTTAGCCATATTGACAAAGAAATATGCCATCTATGCCAAAACTCTGTGATACTTTGTGAGAAATATGGTCTATGGAAATTATTTACCAGTTCAAAGCCAAACAACTCACCTACACCCACGGCCATAAAAGAATAACCGGCAAAATCACCATAAATCTGTAAAGTATAAAGCAAACTACCTATAAAACAAGATAGACCACTCATATGTTCATAGTTATTAAATATGGTGTCTGCGTATATTCCCACTCTATCGGCCATCACTACTTTCATAAACATACCCCATAATAGCCATCTTAATCCTTGAACCACCTGTTCATACTTAAACAATCTTTGTGATTTTATCTGAGGCAGTAAATCCTGAGCTTTGCTTATTGGTCCTGACGCTATCTGAGGGAAGAAGGACACGAAAAGCATGTAATCCCACCAATTTTTCTCGACTTCTATTTTCTTCAAGTATATATCTGCCAGATAACCTACAGCTTGCAAAGTATAAAATGACAATCCTAAAGGTAGCATCCAATTTAGACCTGGTATTCGTACTGTACAGCCTACTGCAGAAAGAACATCCGAAAGTGTTGAATTCAGAAAATCTAAATACTTAAAAACAGCAAGTGGTAAGAAGGTTAACACCACACCTAAAACAAGAACTCCTTTTCGGGTTCTAATCTCATCTTGTTCATGAAACCTGCTACATAATAAAGCAAACAAATATGTAACAGTTGTTACCCATAAAAGTATTAATGCATAAACTGGTTTCCATTGGAGATATACTCCATAAGAGATTAACAAAAGTGCAACATTTCCAAAATTCTTCCACGTTGACAAATAATAAACGCAAAATAGAATTGGGAAAAGCCAGAGAAATTCGAAAGTATTAAATAGCATTTATCGTAATACTAAAAACTTCATTAATACACAAAATCCATATTACAAACAGGTTCTTTTTCACACCCTAAATCAAATTTGTATTTTTCACCCCCTCGTGTAAAATCCACTATTTCCACATATTTATCTTCTATCCATTGTCTAATTTGTTGATACATATAATAAAAGCCGGGAGAATACCTTGAATATTCAACATTTGTTCCTGCAGTCATTACCACTATTCTTTTCTTATGAGTTTCATAACCAAAATAAAAAAAAGCAGCTACATCATCTCCGCAAGTTATTAGGAGCAGATTTCCATTCTTCTCTATATCGACAACACTCTTAAATGGAAATTTAATCCTTAATATGTCATCAACGAACATATGCAGTTTTGTCTTCAACGACCATTTTTCCTTTTCTGTCTGTTGTTTATAGGGCAATCTTTGTTTTCTAATAGCCTCACATCTTTGACGAATCAAATCATCAATACACTTCTCTATAATGATACTATCAAAAGATACGCCATCTTTAATCATACGATTATGGGCAGTTCGCAAGTTTTGTCGAGCATGTTTTGACAGTCCTTGGTAATAACTCTCGGCATCATCAGGAAGTTTAATAGCCGCATAGGAAAAGGAAATCTTCTTAGCCTTAGGAATAAAACGCTCAATATACGAAACCACATCAGTACTCTCTTGCAGAAACTCTAAATAATAATGTTTCACTCCAAATTCCTTTCGAATATATGTGAATAAAGCAATTAATGCTTGTCCATCAAACTCAAAATAAATAAAATTGAGATAATCACTATATCCATCTTTCCCCCAAAAATAGCACCCCTGTTTATTTACAAAGAAGTATGTGCGTTTCAATATCCATAACGGAGCAATCAAAATAGCCTTGCCAGACAATAACACTTCAATAAATACGACTTCCCCTTTGTTGGGAACAACATCATTAATAGATTCATACCAATCATAGGTCTGAAAATAGGACATATCCTTACCTTTTTCAAGGATCTGCCAATTACTTTTCAGTGAATGCAAGTCATGCTGAGCGTACTTCCGAATTGTATAATTAACATCACTCATTACTAATTCTTCGTATTTTTTTATATATTGAAGCAATACGTGGATTATGGTATCGCCAGCCATCAATAGTTACCCAACCACCTAATTTATTATATGTATGTAAGATATTTCCATTGGGAGCATTCCTGTCAGGAATCACACGATCTATTTCTATTTCTTTAAAACCAGAACTAGAATTTTGCAAATCATATAGTATAACCTCTTTACCATATCCCCCCTCACAACTTTGAGCGGGTCGAATAAGCCGACCAGTTTCTGAATATATCAAACCAGCACCACGTTCTTCACAACGTAAATTTTCTGTTATCTGGATTTGTTTATAATCTCCAAACAACGTGTCTGCTTTATAAATGTATAAGGTTTTAGTATCCTTTTGGAGGCCTGTCTGATAAATGACGCCAAGAGCATAATAGGAATTATTAATTTTCACGATTTGAGTATCAAGCAATGGCGCATCGATAATAGTTCGAGGATGTACCAAACGCTTTGAAAGTTCGTCATATTCATAAATCTTTAAAGCGCCACTTTGATAATTCTCTGGATACACATAAATCTTTCCGCTTTCCCTTAGAAATATTGGAAACGAAAGATGGGTATCTAACTCAAGTATCGTATGCTTTTCTAATATTCTACATGAATTAATATCAATTCTCAGATAGACAATAACACCACGTCTTGTTTTATAAATGAATTCTTCGGCAAAGAGTTCTACGATATTGCCATTTACAGAAACCATGAAAGGGTCTGCAAACCATCCTTCACTCTTATATTCACTGACGTCCATCCATCTTATCTTCGCATAACGTTCTACAATGGGTAACGACAAATCCGTTTCTTTCAGGAAACCCACATAATATGCATCCTTTAATGGGTGTGGCAACAATTTTCTAAGATAATCTATCATCACACTTTTAATTCGTATTCAATAACGACTCTACTTTTTGAATAATTGCCTGGGGCGAGAAGTCTTGTATCCTAATTTGAGCAGCTTTTACATAATCTTTCATTTGATCCATATTTGTTATGGCTTTCTCCAAACCAAGATACAGGCTTTCTTCCGAATTATCCACTAACATACCATATTTCCCTTCTTCCAATAATTCATTTGGACCAGAACAATACGTACTGACAACAGGAATTCCAACAACCATTGCCTCTGCTATAACAAGGCTAAAGCCCTCTGCGCGAGACGAACAAACAAATATATCTGCATTATTGAATTGACGATAGGGATTATCTGTAAAACCAGGAAGGAATACATATGATTTCATCGCATTATTTTGTACATACTTATCTAAAGAGTCTCTTCCCTCTCCATCGCCAATTATCTCTAGTTGAACAGGAAATCCACTATCATGCAGACGTTTTACGACTTTCAACAAGCGATCAAAACCTTTTTGAGCAACAAATCTTCCTGCGCTAATAAAACGAATTGTATTATCTTCTCTTTTTATCTTAGGTTCAGCTTTATGACAAATATCATCAATATCAATGGGATTATATATAGTGGTTACGTGATCCTCCATGCCAAACAATTCACAAAAAGAGTAATGCACAGTTTTTGAGACACAAACAATCTTGTCGTAATCAGAGTATATACTTCTTTCTTCATCCAAATCCTTAAATATTCCCACATCTATTGGCCAGGGATTATCTATTAAATCAGTATGAACCCATGCTATCCTTTCTGACTTTGTATGTGCATGCATCAATAATTTCGTCACAAAGCCCTCACAAAATGCAATCTCTACATCATGCCCTTTAGGAATAAACCACTGATATACCCATTGCAAAGGTAAGTACGAATACACCAGCTTGTACTTAATCTTATTCCACAATCGGCTTAATACAGAACCATCGTAAGTTATTATTGGGCAATAGTTCGTCGCGTACCTTTTAACCTCCTCACAATAGATTCCTCCATCAACTATTGGACATACTGTCACATCGTATTTCTCATAGTCAAAGTTCTTAACTAATACGGATAAAACCTTTTCTGCTCCACCCCATGTTAAGCAATCAATGACAAATAGAATACTTCTCTTCATGAATTCATGACATTTTAGATTATTCCACTTTTATTGTAATATATCCAGCTTTTTTTAATACCCACTTGAATATCCACAATAAACGCCATGTAATCTTATATTTTAAATCATATGTTGGCTCCCATACTTTATCCACTCTCCATCCTCCCACAGCAAGATGCTTACAATAACTCTCTTTCGAATTCTTGTCTGCATCAAAAAAAAATTCTGAATAGATATTGAGACCCTCATTACAATTCTGCAACTTTTGTACTGATGGTTTCCATTCATATCCATATAGGCGTGCTATTTCCGCCTGAATATAAGGCAACAAAACCAAATTATACTTTAACGGTTGAGGTAGTTTTGGATTGCTTGATGTCACAAATGGACGATCTTGAAAATAATCCAAACAATCCTTAATAAAGGGATGATGCTTCTCTGCACCAAAACAGTGAGAACTTAAATACTGCGCTGTAAAACCACCCTCAATATGAATTGAGTTTTCTTTTCCAATAAAAGCCCGAGAATCCAACAAAGAATCAAACGATTTATATACAAGCACATCTGTATCCAAATAAATGCCACCTTCATTGTATATTGCATACAATCTTACATAATCAGCAGCATATGCCCATTTTTTTGCTTCCAATGCTTCTTTTAGGAAAATAGAATCAATTCCTTTTATAGCATTCATATCCCATAATTTGAATTCGTAGTCATATAAATGCTCTTTCCAACTATTGATACAATTTTGGATGTTTTCGGGAAAGTGTTCTCCACTAAACCATGTATAATGTATAATTTTGGGTATCATCTCTGTGACAATTTCCTATATAAATAAAAGTATATTCGAAAAAGCAAGAAGGCAATGCGATTTCTCTTCAAAGCACTGACAATCTCTAAATTGTCTCGATAAAACTTATAATAAACATCTATTTGTGGATGTTCTTTTAATAAGTTTTCTTGCTCCTGCATTGCACGAGTATGCTGAGTTGCAGATATTCCTTCAATATTGTAATTTGATATAACAAAGGGTAATGATTCTATCGTTGCCTGACCAATTACAAGCGAATAGAAATAGGCCCACCAGTCAGATACGATTCTTTGATCTTCTCGATACATGCCATATGTATCAAAAAGTGTCCTTTTGAAGAATGAGGCCTGATGAGGTATCCATGTAAATGTCAACTTCCTCAGTATTCCCTCTGGGCTAAAATCTGCTTGTTCCTCTTCGCTCGCATTATCCTTTCCTATGGAATTGATTCTACCTACATAGATATCTTTATCCTTTAATAACGATATCACCTGCTTTATAACATCCTTATCATACAAATAATCACCAGAATTAAGAAATAATAAATATTCTCCATGCGAAGCTACAATGCCTTTATTCATTGCATTGTATATTCCCTTATCTGGTTCACTGACATAATAAGTTATATAATCAGAATTATTCTCTATCAGTTCCCTACTCCCATCAGTAGAACCACCATCAATAATAATCCATTCAAAATCACGAGTTGTTTGTCCGACAACGCTCACTATCGTTTTGGCCAAACCCTCTTTGTTATTAAAATTAATTGTGATAACTGATAATTTCATCTTGTTGAACTATTTTCATTCTGAAAATATAGGCATTCCCAACTCTTCTTTGGCAAGTCTCAGCTTTATTTTATCCTCTCCAGTCATATCTGACTTTCCAATAGATCTCTTTCCCTGATAATTCTCATCGAAAAGAAGCTCTAATTCCTCTTTCGTCATACGTTCTTCTGCTGGATACAGAGATGCTTCATGTTGTAGTATCTGTTCTATAGAAAATCTTGTGGCTATTATTTTTGCAGGGATTCCTGCAACAACTGCATATGGAGGAACAGGCTTAGAAACAACGGCTCCAGCTGCCACAACAGCACCTCTTCCAATGTTACAATGTGAAAGGAGGATTGTTCCCGCACCGACCCACGCGTCCTCTCCAACAATTATTTCTCCATCCGCATCATTAATATGCAAACGCCCTGCCAGATATTGCGGTATTCCGACGGTAGGAACATGGTCTCCTGGTATGATAATACACCCTGCTCCTATGGCAGCATACTTTTTTACCGTTAACTTTCCTTTGTATGAGATAAAATTCAAATGATTTTGAATTCTAGTGAAGTTATCTAAATAAACATTCTCTGGTGTTGTGACAATTGATTCATAACCAATATCTGAATGGACATGTTTCTTCCCATATCTACTAGGCTCCATGTCTTTCACATAGCGTCTCGTCAATTCATACCACATTTCATGGTTTTCTTTACCCATGAACCATAAAAAAACCTTAGTACGAAAATTCTCAAATTTTGTTTTAATATAAGATATCATATACATTGTAAGATTACCAATAACACCCTTCTTCCACCTTATCGGCATTCCTTGTTATCTCCAATTCCAAAGGTCTTACCCAATTGGGATTACTTAATAGTTTGGAATAATTTATACCAGGCCATCCTTTCCCATAAGTATCTCTTTCCCATCTATTACCTCTAATTCCAAATAATAATTGAAGAGCTCCTCCTAGATGTATTACCTTCTTTCCTTGTCTTTTACAATGGGCTGCAAGAGGCAAGCCATATGCGCCACAACCTATCAAAGCTACATCATAATCTACCTTATCAACTTGTTCCTCCATATGATGTAAAGCTTCAAACCAATCTCGAAAACCATTGCTTTCACCTCCCATACTTTGTACAGCCTTTATTACGGTCAATGAACCAAATTCAGGAAGTACATCGGGATTATCAAAGAGTTTCTCTCGCTTTTTGTATTGAGACGCTATAGACTCTGCGAATGGATGAACCACAAGTACTCTTTTTCCTTTTAAAAACCTTGTCCATGGATTTTTAGCCCACCATGGCTCTATGGACAAAAGCCAGCATATCTTATAATGCATCTGGGCTTCAACCAATTCTTGATTTTTAAACCAACAGGCCAATATATCCACTTCTTTTGCTGATTCATAATACAAATCTGCAAATTGGCTATAAGCCTTGTATCCATCTGGCGAGAAGAATCCTGCATTTTCTTTCATTGCCTTTAACACGGAGGACTTAACCCAAAAAGGGAACACATTACGGAGGAACCAAAACGGATGAGAATACTTCATAAAGTTTTCCATACACGAAAACTCATTTGAACCATAACGTCCTACTAAACAAGGCTCATCATTATCAAGAATATGATATATCATATTAGATGCCTCATCATAATCTTGGATCCAACTTTTTGGGGGCCATCCCACATGTTCATATGGAGGTATATATTTGCTCCTATACCATGTTAGTGGGAAAGTCAATAAATTATATATACTTGTTTTGATTTTTAGCAAATCCATAAAAGTCACTATATAAACAAAACTACTTCATGAATAACTTCTTTCCGTCAATTATAACTATTCCTTTTTTCTCATGGACACGTTTACCATTTATAGAATACATATACGAACTATGTTTTCTTGAATCATAAACAGGATAAATATGTGTCATTTCCATTTGCGAATAGTAATTATCTACTATTCCTCTTATCATTACAGCATATTTCTCTTCTATCGGTGTAAACTTACTTTCTTCATACCAAAATTGTATCATATCATCTACTGCAGGTAAATACAAGCAATCAACTACCTTTTTCCCAAATCCCTTTCGCAAAAAGAAATCATAACAGATACATGCACTGGCATACATTCCTATGCCTAAATCCAAATGTTGACTATCATGTGACAGCATATGTTTTGCATAAGTGCCAAGTCCTGATAGTTCTTCATTATTACGTATTAATTGCAGGACTGGAGCCATGGGTATAATGTCTATACCATAATTCTTCTTCACAAATTGTACTGATGTCCATATATCTTCGGACTCTTTTTGTTGTAACTCCAGGTCATCAATGGAATAGGAATCAGCAAAACCGCTATTAAAAACTATCGTTGGAGAATAACTGCAGTTCTCTTTTATAAAAGTCAAGATAGTCTCAAGACTCTGAGTTTGATTATCATTCCAATATCGGTCTTCCGCTGCTGCGCGTTGAATAGAAATAAAGTCCCACTCCTCATCTTGAAGCATCTTAAGAATGGTCATATTAGGAATATTATCATGCCATACTCCATCATAGAATTTTTTATATAATTCTCGAAACACTCCCCCACTGTTACATAAATCAGCGACCTCCTCAATAGGTAGGCCTCCTGCATATGCATTTGCACAAATCACATTAACACCACTATGATAAGCTAATATGGGAAATTGTCCAATAGTATTTCTCCCATGTGATGAGCCAATAAACAATATTTTAATTGTATTAGGTTGCTGACAAAATCCACATAATAGAAAATGGGCAAATAAGACAAACAACAAAAACCTTTTCATACAATAACAATATTCTTTAGTATCTCACTCTTTTCCAATAGAAAAATCTTTCAATCGGTTTAAAAAACCTATAATCTACGTAACATACTACTTTAAATATCAAAACCATTATCGTTTGAGAAAGTTTTGTCATTCTACACATACACTTCGAAACATAATGATAGTTTTCCTCTTTCTCAATGTCATCAATAAATTTTGCTGGAAAATAGAGTTTTAAAAAATCTGATCTATCCGTATTTCCATGAGGTAATGGCTTTGAGGAAATCCCACCTGTATAGAAAACTGCTATCGGCATCTGGATATGTTGATAAGAGCAATTATGTATAACTAAAGCCTCGAAAAAGAAAACCCAATCTGAAATCGATTTATTATTTTCCCTGTAAGGACACTTTATTAAGGAAGTCCGACGTATCCATGTTGATTGATGAAACAGCGTGTTTTCAAATATCCATAATGCATTAATATAATCGATTGACTTTCTTAATTTCGATTTCGAGACCCCATCTATATAGATATCACATGATATGATATCTGCATTAAAAGAGATTTCATTCAGTTTCCCGATAACCTCACTATCACATAAGATATCACCAGAATTCAAAAACAAACAATATTCTCCAGTGGCTTTGCCAACCCCTTTATTCATTGCATTATAAATGCCTTTATCTGGCTCAGAACACCAATACGATATTGAACTCTGGTGTTGCTCTATCAATTCTTTAGACCCATCAGAACTTCCACCGTCAATAACAATCCATTCAAAATCTTGACATTTCTGAGAGATTACAGAATCCAGTGTTCTCCTCAGTCCATCGCAATTATTATAATTAACGGTTATGATTGACAACTTCAATATACTGTTTCCAGAATGTTTCATATTCAAATTTTAAAAATGCATGACAACCAAAAGGAAGTTGATTATTACACATTTGATACATATATAATGGGGGATTCTCAAAGGCAAAAAGAGCTGCTTCTTTTGGTGAAGGTAATTTGGGATTTATATAAGATGGAGTAAGAAGTCCCCCAAAAATACCATCCTCGTTTAATTTGCTCTTTAAAAAATACCTCATATTATTTTTCCATCCCAAAATGTATGGTAAATATTTCAGTTTCTTATAATAACTATATTTCAGAACAGGCCCCTTCCATGACAACACTTTCAAACAATACGACACCTTGCGTAAGGAAAGGCCTCCGTTTCCCACTTTCCAGTATTTTCTTTCCATCAGTTCCCCATTGTTATCTGCTATCCATGGAGCACCAATATAATCATACTCCTTTTTACACCAATCCTCTAACTCATCTCTAAACACAAAAGCATCCAACTGGTAAATAAGGATATATCGGAATGCTTCAAATGCATTATAGAACTGTTTACTTTTCAACAAACTATTATATCCAGCAATACTTCCAAAATATTCATCAGCAAAAAAAGACCTATCTAACTTTACATTATTATCTTTAGCAATATTATCATAAACAGAGGTGTCTAGATGTTCATGAGTCAATAAAAAAATAGGATATCTATAAAGAACTTTCAAACACTGCCGAAATGACAATTCCTCATATTTATCAATGCTTTCCTTGTAGACAGGAATTACGATTGCACACAAATGAGTATCAGTGTATATTCTATCTTTTTTCATTTGATAAATATCCTTTATAACAATGAGGCGATTAGTTTTAAGCATTTTTTTATGTTTCCAACTAGTAAATATAGCCTCCAAATCCTAAATCTGTCCCATGTATTAAATATCCTTCTTTTTACTTTTGTTGATTCAAACTCAATTCCTGCCCAACTATCTAACAATCTCAATCTCTCATATTTTGATTTTAAGCGTGTAAGATACCCATGCTTTACCAAATAATCGAATGTTATTTTATGTTCAATTACAGAAATACCTTTATAAAAGTAAGATTTTGTTGAATTCGAATTATGCATACGGAAATAATTCATTTCTTTGGTACAGAAAAAAACATTACCATGTTCCATTATTTCTACCCAAAACAACCAATCCCCCTCTGCTCGCATGTTCATATATTGTTTATCAATCGATGTTGCAATTTGTCGACTCATAATGGCAGAACTTGCATTTGAGACAGAATTACGATCTATCATATATTCTGAAATGAAATGCTTACCATCCAATACAATATCATGCAGAAGGTTGGTTTGATTTTGATACAGTCTTTTTATGCCATCTATGCTATATTCACACGAACGACAAAAGGCCAACACTGCATCGTTATCGATAAAACCTCTTATTAATGTCTCTAATAAACCTGAATCACAAGAGTCATCACTCTCTGCTATCCAAACCACATCACCTTTTGCTAATTCAAATCCCTTATGCCATTGTTTAAAAGTAGAACCGCTATTCTCATCGTTGACAATAATACAAGAAACATGTGGGTTATCTTTATATTGGTTGATTACATCTATGCTATTGTCCGAAGACTTGTCATCCAAGATAATAATCTCATAATTCTGGTATGTTTGATTCAATATGCTCTGAATACGCTCATCCAGAAATCTAGCATGATTAAAGTTGGGGATTATAACTGAGACTAATGGATTATTCATTATTTCTTTCATTTTGGAGGAAAGATTTTCTTCAGCAGATTTAAAAAAATAATATTCAGACGCATCCACTTGCAAAATAGTGGATGTTCATTAATAAGTGAGTAGAAATCTTGAACAAATTGGTTATTTCTATATTTGTCTAGTTCATTCTTATATACAACATTATGATTTAATATCTCACGAATCGGATTGGAAATTATAGTGCGCATGCGTTCTTTTTCCATTTCCAAATTTGATGTTATCTTGTTACTTAGTCCTTCTGTTGCATCAAAACAACATATAGTTACCGGAACATACTGAAAAGACGAATCATCAAGAGCCATTCGCACCCATCTTGCCCAATCTGCATATATCTGAAATGTTTCATCAAAACCTCTTTTTTTCATTGTAGAAGACTTTATAAACATTGCCTGATGACAGATATTATCTGTATAGAAGAAGTCCAATGACACTTCATTAGGTGCCTTCATTAATTTATTATTTTCTTTTTCTATGCGAACCCAATCCCCATATACCATATCAGCATTGGGAGTATTATTGACAAAGACCTGCTCCAATGTGTCCTTCGCATAAAAGCTATCGCCAGAATTCATGAAGTTCAGATACTCCCCTTTCGCCTTGTCAATGCCCTTGTTCATGGCATTATAGACACCCTTGTCTGGCTCTGAGCACCAATAAGCGAAATGCTGTTGATATTTCTCTATCAACTCCTTACTACCATCCGTGCTTCCACCGTCAATAATGATCCACTCAAAGTCACGCCATGTCTGGGCAACAACAGAATCTATCGTCTTCTGTAGCCCTGTTTTATTATTGAAATTGACAGTTATAATTGAGAGTTTCATTAGATCAACTAAACTTATTGAGCACCCCAACTATCGTTTCTGCCTCCTGACGGGTAACCACCTGACTCATCGGGATTGACAACTCCTGAGCATGAATGCGCTCTGTAATGGGATAGCTGCGCTGGTTCCACGCCTTGTAACACTCCTGCTTGTGGGGTGGTATTGGATAGTGGATTAGCGTTTGGATACCATTATCTGTGAGATATTGCTGCAGTTCGTCACGCCTTTCGCTGAAAATGGGGAACTGATGGTAGACATTGTTCTCGTCATTGATACATTTGGGCAGTGTGATCAATGGGTTATTGATATTCGCATAGTAATAAGCCGCCAACTGCTGGCGCTTCCTATTGTCTTCGTCCAGATACTTGAGTTTGACATCCAGCACGGCTGCATCTGTCTCTGCCATACGACTGTTCATGCCCACATATTTGAAAACGTACTTCTTCTGACTGCCATAATTGGCCAACGCACGAACTACAGAGGCTAGTTCCGCATCATTAGTGGT
>Ga0247611_10003497_pt1 | contig 23215 bp, 27 predicted proteins | sample 177DNAGHGhighgp2_FD_192422 | JGI IMG/M metagenome (GOLD analysis project Ga0247611, IMG submission 192422) | Sheep rumen microbial communities from Palmerston North, Manawatu-Wanganui, New Zealand - 1770 DNA GHGhigh gp2 | ecosystem: Host-associated > Mammals > Digestive system > Stomach > Rumen... | reverse complement strand
CATTACGCCGTCTATCGCTTTGACCCGACAAACTCCCCCACTCCCCTGCACCGCGCTCAGAAAGCACAGCGAAGAAAACGAACAGGAGGGGAAGAGCTCCCCGGCTGGGCGGACAAAACCGGATCCGATAAAGTTAAAAAATACCCCCCGTCATTCCTTCAAAAACGCACAATAATTATATATTATAGTGCATTTCCCTTTCCCTTTATCGCTCATTTTGCACTACAAACGGAGCATAAACGCAAGGGGGATTAAAGAATCGACGAATTTTAGTATATATATTGAATATATAATATTTATATTATATAATGAACATATTTATACTAAAATTCGTAGAATCTCATTCCCCCTCTTTGTGTTCCCTCTCTATAAAGTGCCTGAAATGCGCTTTAATAAAGGGATAGAAGTGAATCGAATAATAATAATTAAGTGCAGCATGGAGAGGGAAAACGGGGGATTTATAGCTTTCTGTGGGTTTTGGTTTTTGCATTTCCGGCCGTTGTTTTCCCGTTGTGCGTTTGTTGCGCGGGGGGACCGTTGCGGGGATGGGCGCGGACGTTTAGCGGGGAGTCTGGCCGGATGAGAGAGACGGGGAAAAACTGGCGCGGAGAGAATCGCGGAGCCGTGCGCGGTTCTGGCCGTTGATGCGCTTTCGTCTGATTGGGGGGTTGACGGCTTGCGATTTGTGCAGCTATAACGCGCGGGAAATAGATAAAAGTGAGGATCGGGAGAAAAGCGGTTTATATTGTTTCCGGGGATTTTGGGGATTTTGGTTTATTCCCGCTTGCGTTTGGTTTTGGGGATTATTGTATTTCCTCTGGTTCTGATTCGCCGGCCGTTTCGTTTTCGGCGATGAAGTCAAGAATAATTTGATTTAAAAGCGCGTTTACAGATAAACCGCGCGCGGAGGCTGTTTGTTTTAGCTTTTCTTTCGTGCCTTTTGGAGTCATTGCTTTTATTGTGTCGTAGTTTTCCCGAGTGTATTTATAGATATAATCACTATATTCTTTCGGCATGTTTTCAACCTCTTTTCGTGAATTCCCGGATATTATAGCATAGAATAATCACGCTGTCAATTAAGAAAATGACTTTTCCACTTTTTGCACAAATTAAGGACTTAATACGGCGATTATTTTGTGATGTATTAAGTCCATAAAATTCAGAAAACCTCTTGACATTAAGCCCTTAATGTGATATAATAAAGCCGTAAACAAGAGAGAACAAACACAAAGAGGAACGCGCGGAACGCGAAAAAAACCAAATTTCCGGCGGAGTGGTACAGATACCAGACCAAGGCCGCAAAAACCGGAAACGTTCATTAAAAACAAGAACGCGCTGCCGGAAGTATGGCGCAAACGCGAAGAGCATGACGAAAAACGCAACTGTGCATTATGCGCGGGCATTGATCGGTAAAGCAAGCAGCGCGAATATATATCCCCTTTTTCGGGGGACGTGAGACGGTGAGAGGTTTTCACCGTTCGACGTTTTCCGAAAAAATCAAATCATTTCAAAATATGGAGGTTTTAACAATGGCAAGAATGACAATAGCGCAGCAGCGCGAACGGGATGTAATTTATCTTGCGCACGTTCATTCCGGCGAATGGACAGAAGAAGAACCGAACGACGAACGGATTTCGGCCGCGCGGAAACTCATGAATTCATTTTATCGTTTAAACGGCCTGGCGGAAAGGAATTTCTACTATTCCAACGACGAAAGAACGCACGCGCGGCCGTGGGTAAAGGAATCCGAAAACCGTGAAGAAAAATGGTATTCCAGACTGAAAAAAGAATTCAAAGACTTTTGCGGCCTGGATCTGTTTTATTCCTCGTTTTTCCTTCACATCGGCAAATGCTATCCGCGCGGGACAGTTTCAACGGTGATTTATCCGAAATTCTACAATTAAGGGAGGGAAAACAATGATTTTCAGATTTTCGACAAAAAGAGACGTCAACGGGAATCGATATTTTCTCGGGATCGATACGGAAAAGCGCGTTTTTTCCCGTGAATCCGCGCACTGGTACGGGAAAGACGACGTTGTCGAAATTAAAAAATCGGATCGCCGAAAAATGATCGATGATTTACAATCGGCCGGATTTTCCGAAATCAATCATATTTAAATGGAGGTTAAAACATGCTGCATTATTATTCCGTGAAATATCTTCATGAAGGCGGGACGAAATCACACGGATATATCGAAACGCTGTCAACCTTCAAAGACGGCGAAATCATCGAAAACAACGGCCAAAAAATTCTGGTTGAATTTGAAATGAAAAGGGAGAATATAAAGCTATGAAATACGAAATCCGCCAGCTGGACGCATGGAAATTTGATGAAGACTGGGCCGTCAATAATTCCTATTTTCTCGGAACGATGAAAACGAACGCAAGAGACGAAAAACGCGCGTTTTCCCGATTTTTGAGAAAACAAGGAATCCGATTCAAGCGCGGCCGAATCAGAATCGTTTTTGACGGTGATTTCTACACCGTGGAGGATCGGAAAACCTCGGAGCCGTTTTTCATCGCCCTTCCCCTGTTTTAACCTCTCCCGATTCCGGGAGAATCAAGCGGAATCAAAATAAACCTTGATTCCCTTTGATTTTCGCAGAATCAACCATAAAATCAAACGAAATGAAAGGAGTTTCTACAATGAGTAAACTTTTTGCCCGCATCGCTCCCCCGGATTATATCGACACGGAATCATATTTTGACTTTGCCGAAGAATCCGCTCAAGGCTGTCTCACCGTTATCGGGAATCCGCGATACTGCCCTGATTACAAATCTAATGACTGGAAGTATATCGAAGAAGTCATTGACAGGGTAAGTTACTACCTCGAAAACCTCGTTCCGTATGAATCCCCGTCCTATTACAAGCGGTTTTCCGATGTGTTAGACGATTATCTCCCCGGCTGGGAGAACGGAAAGAAACGCTCCGGGACGCTGATTCACAAATGGAAAGAGGCTGTCCGCAAATACGACGAAAACGGCCTTGAAGATGAAACGGCTTGCGAGCTGCTGGAATTGTACACCGGGAAAAAGTGGGATTTTGCCGGGATTCAAGGCTCCTGTCAAGGCGATTCCGCAACGATCTATTTCCCCGCTATCGAAAATGAAACAAATCGGAAAAAATACGTTGACGCTATTTCCGCCTACTATTTCGGAACCGGCGCGGAAATCGAAATTCACGACGGCGAAAATGAACCGGAAAACGCCGACGAAATCTCCGGCTATTGGGATTATATCCCGATCCCGTATGCCTCCGATGAGGAATGCAAGGAATATTTGGCGGAATATTTCGGAGACAAGGAAACAACGGCCGACGATGTAACCTTATGGATTCCCACGGAAAAACATACCAGCGTTTGGTATGACTATGAAACAGCATAAAATCCCCCTTTATGGGGGAATCAAACGGAATGAAATGCACTTCGTTCCGCTTGACTTCCCTATAAAATCAAATCAAATGGAGGTAAAAATGGAAAAAAACGCTAAAACCTGTGAATTTGCCCGTGAGCTGGCGGATTCTTTCAACCATAAAGTTTCTACATATTGCCGCAAAAAACAAAAAAACATTGAGAGCGTTTTGAGAGGTAAAACCCTTGAATCCGAACTGAATCAGTGTTTGCATTGTGAATACTGGATTCCTAAAAAGAAATTTTAAAATCAAATCAAACGAAAGGAATCAAATGAAATGACTTCAACATGGACTTTTATCGTTCGGGATTTGGACGATTTCAAAAAGCGTGGGCTTTCCGCATGGTATTCTTTCATCACAAAACCGAACGGGATCAATCCTTACACCGGAAAAACCGTTGACGATTATCTTGCGGAAGGTTATACCGTTTTATCCGAAGAGGAATTCAATTCGATCCTGCAAAAACAAGAGGATTCATTATGCGGGGACTGGAAAGAAGAAACAGAAGAACAATATAATTATTCCTTAAATGTTCTCCCCCCTCTCAAATGGTATGACGGCGGATTCTATGTTTCGGAGGCGTACACATCGAATATTTACAGTTACCACCAGAAATGGTACGGGCGATTCTATTCTTCGCTTCAAAGATCGTCCACCCCTCGCGCTGAAATCATCGAATCTCTGAAACACTATATTGAATCGAATGAAATGAAAGGAGAAAGCAAATGAAACACTTGAACGAAAAATACATCGACGCTTGCGAAAGTCTCGGCTGGACTGTCCGGGAATATGACGACGGCTCCGCCGATCTTTCGCAGTATTCCCCTGCCGGAGAGGATTTCAGCTTTTGCGTCGAAACGGAGAATTTCGCCGAAGAAATCCGCGCATACTATAACGGATTCGATCCGGATGAACACGCTGAAATGTGGATCGAAGCGAAACGGAACGGAGTGGGAGGCGTCCCGTCCATCCGCCGCCTGATCGAAGATGCCGACGCGATAGATTCCATGCTTGAAGATCTGGCTATCGCCGTCACACAAGCCGACCATGAATGAAACGAAAGGAACGAACGAAATGAGCTATGAACAGGCCATGAAGCATAGCCGAAACCATCGGAAGGACCGTTTTTTCCAACAGTGTTCGGGACCGCTTCATCATGAACCGATTAAAACTTATGATCCTGACAAAATTATGCTGGCCACTTTTGGAAAAATAAAGCAATTGGCCGAACAGGATGAAATATCCTTCCCCTTCAGACTTGAAATGCGCGGCGCGTCCTATATCACAACGGATAGGAATTTGAACATTGCAAATGATCCCAGCGTTATCCATTCCATATCGGAATTGAAACAATTTGAAAAAGATTATGTAATCTGAACGAAAGGAATCAAACGAAATGAAATCCTACATCCTCAACCTCGCCACTTATGGCATGAATTGTGAAGTCATTGACTATGACTACGCCACGGCTGCCGCGCTCTGGAACGAATGCGACGAATTAAATGAAACTCTGCATCATCACACCGTCACCCTGTACGAAAATGCCTCCGGTTCCCTGATCCTCGCGGGAGAATCGGACGGATCGGAAACCTTCGCCGCGCGAATCGAACGAATGCACCTGACGCGCGAACTCGAACGAATCGCCGACGAATACGGCGCGTTTGAGCTGCCGGAACGCTATCTCATGGGCGAGCCGGAATTGAATGAAATGCTATCTGTTGCCGTCTGAAAGGAAATAAAATGAACGCATATTATATCGGGGATTGGAAATTACCCGTTCACGCCTTTTCCTCCGTCGAAGCCTTCAAGAGAATGGCATCATTTAGGGAATTAACGCCGGGGGTGGTTTACCCTGTGAGACTGGCGGAATCGAATGAAACGGAATGGTTTTCCTATTCCGTAACTCATAATCATTTATACGTTCGCTCTGTCAATCGACACGCCGGGCCGAACGGGAAAGTCATTTCAATCGAAATCAGAAAAAATTTTTCCAGAACTTTTTGAAATCCCCTTCCATGCTCTGAAAAACAAGATAAAATATCAAGTGAAAGGACGAAATGAAATGAAAACTTATAACTATCTCTATCGTGAACTTTGGGGAGGACTAATCGATATTTACGCAAACTCGAAAAATGAAGCCGACAAAGAAATGAATAACTTGATCGCAGAAGGAAGGATCGACACCCTCGAAGATTTGAGCATCGATCATTATGAATGCGAATTGTTCTCCGTCAAGGATGAAAATGGAGACGAAACGTTTACAGACGGTTCCTACCCGCTCCCCGAAAGGCTGCGTCTGACTGATGAAGAAATTACAATGATTTCAGACGCTTTAATCGGCGCAATGGAAAAAGCAAACAAAGCATCTCGCCTTGTCGATAGCTGCGAAGTGGGCGAAGCAATCGATAAATATATCGAAAAATTACAATCCCTCAATCGGAAAATGCTTTCGTGGACGAAATGAAAGGAGTCAACTCAAATGAAAACCATCATCACCCTGTTACTCGCCATCCTCGCAGCCGTCACCAATCCCATCACGAAACCGAACGAACCGCCCCATGCCGAAGCATTCGCCGCTGAATTCGAACGGGATTTTCCCGGTGAGGCTTACATTTTGAGACCCGCGCAGGGCGTCACAGAGGGCGTTTTAAAGGCGCGTGAGAAGTGGGACGTGTATTTGGTCGCCGTGACGACGGGAACCGTCCTGAACGCCGCTGGCGACGGCAAGGAAGACTTGCCTGAACCCTATAACTATATTTCCTATCGGCACATGCCGTTTGAAACGAAACCCGGAGACAGAATCATCACCTATCTGGTTTTTGAAATCCACTCCGACGGCGAAGATGATATAATCGCTCGGTATGACTACCCGCTTGACGGAATCAAATGAAATGGGGGAAATCAAATGAAATACTACCTCACAATTTTTCGTAATGCGGAAAACAACAAAACCTATTACACTCTCACGAAATCACGAAACGCAATGAAACTGATCGAACAATTTCACGCTAAGGGCGTATGGGTTTACGATAAGGACGGCTGGTGGATTTCTCACGCATGGAGGAGCGAAGACGGGAAACCGTTCCGGCCACGCATGATGTGTGACGGCGAACCTCGTCTGTATTACGCGAAACTCTTCGCCGAAATGAAACAGGAAATGAAATCGAATCACAAAATCGCTTGAAAGGATTGATTCAAATGAAACATGTATGCGGAAGACATCAGCGTGAAATCACGGTTTACCTCGAAAACGGGGATCACATCAATACCAAAATCAACGCTACCGTTCCGGAGATCGTTAAAATGTACCTCGAACAGCCCGTCCCCATGTATTATGGGGAGAATCCTACCATGCTCCTCGCCCGCTCTGTTGTCTTTCACAACGAACCGTACCGGAAAAGAACGAAATCAAGCGAAGTCCGCGAACGCCTCACCAAAATCTGGAACCTCACGGACGCAACCATGAGGAAGTGGGGCTATAATTTCCGCACTCGCGTCGAATACGAAGTGATCCCCCCCTTCCAGCCTGTCTCTTGGCGCGAATCTTGCGCCTATTTCCCTTCCGGCCTGTATGATCGAACCGAATGAAAGGAGATTCCCCATGAAACGCTTCTGGTTTGCATACCAGTGTACTTTTCCGAACGGAAAGCATCTTGCCTCATACAATTATTTTTCTTCAAACGAAGACTTGATTTCAGCCGTCGAACGGTTCGGCGGCACCTATCTTGCCGAATGCGGAGGATATAGCAAGCTCGATCGCATCTTTCTCTGTGAAACAAAAGCAAAAGCAGAGGACCGTGCTGCGGAATGGAATGAATTTTTCAGCCGCAACGGAACTTATGCTTTCGACCGATGAAAGGAGAAATCCAAATGTTATGGGACGTCGTTCTGAATAGAACAGAAAGAATTTCGGAGCTTGTTTTTTCTCAGCGTGATTTCATCGCCGCCATTAAAAACGTCATGGAAACATGGGGGTACAGAAAAATCGATCCATGTGAAACGAAGTTTTATGGAGAAAATAAACTTACTAATCTGCAAATGAATTTCCTTTACGAAAGAAAAGGAACCGTCTACCTTGTTCAAAATGTAAATATTTACATGAATTCAACATACCCGCCGAGCATCGATATTCAAGAAATCGGATTCCTGAAATGAAAGGAATGAAATCAAATGAAAATCACTTCTCGCATCGAACCGGACGGACAAATCATCGAAGAATATGAACTGTCTGAAGAAGAAAAAGCGCGTCTTCTGGAATTTGAAATGATCCTCGGCGAAGAAGATTATACCCGCTTGTTCTGGAACATTCTGGGCGTAATCAGATGGAACGGAATTGACGCAGTATTTCCGCTGATTCAAAAATATCTGCAAACGAAAGGAGCAAAAAAATGAAACTCACTCTCACATCCAAACCGAACGGAACCTACACCGTCACCGTCCCGACCGAAGAAGGGAACGTCACCTTGTTTTCGGCGATGTGGATGACCGACGCCGGACACCGTGATCCCTACGACGCCATGAGCGATCTTGTCCGTGACGTCTTCAAAACAAACCTTCCGCCCCTGCGCGAACTGAACTTCGATAAAAACGGAACGGCGGAAATCAATGTTCCGATATGTTGACGGGAGGGATCAAATGAAACGAATTTACGCCGACGCAGCCGCGACGACACGGCTATCCTTCGACGCCAGAATGGAAATGAATAAGATGTGCGTGTTCTATCCCGGCAATCCCTCCTCTTCCCATGAGGAGGGAAGGGCGGCAAAAGAAAAGCTGGAAGAGTACCGGGAACGCTGCGCAATCTGCCTCGACTGCGAACCGAACGAAATCGTCTTCACAAGCGGCGCGACGGAAGGAAACGAAACGATCCGAAATCTCTCCAAATCCTACATGTCCTCCAACATCGAACACCCCTCCGCCCTTGCAAAAGAAAACGCAAACCTGATGTACGCCGATTCAAACGGAATCGTCTATCTCCCGTCCAGACTGCAAGTATTCCCGAAAGATTCGGTCGTCTCGCTGATGATGGCCAATAATGAAATCGGAACGATTCAGTTTGTTCGGCAAACGGCAAACTATTGTCACAAGAGCATGTCGAAAAACATCCTTGTTCATACCGATGCGACTGCTGCCGTGGGGCATATTCCCGTCAGCTTCCGTGAACTCGGCGTCGATTTCCTCACATGCTCTGCTCACAAATTTCACGGCCCGCGCGGAGTGGGGATCCTCATTGTACGAAACGGAACGAAATTCACGCCGCTGTTGACAGGCGGCAAGCAGGAGCGCGGCATGAGAGCCGGAACGGAAAACCTTCCCGGAATCGCCGGAATGACCGTCGCTCTGGAAAAAGCAACACAGAGCCTTTACGAGAACGCCGAGAGGACGTCTAAAATGCGTGACAGGCTCATGGAGGGTTGTTTATCCATCCCCGGCTCCCATCTCAATGGAGACGCCGTGTCGCGCCTCCCCGGCAATGTAAACGTTTCCTTTGATGGAATCGAAGGAGAATCCCTTCTCACACTCCTCGACGCAAAGGGGATCGCCGCCTCTGCCGGAAGTGCCTGTCACACCGGAACGAGCGAACCTTCTCATGTCCTTCTCGCCATCGGACGCACCCGCGAACAGGCTTTGTCCGCCCTGCGCCTGACCATCGACGAAACGAACACCGACGAAGAGATCGAATATATCATCAAGGCAGTCCGTGAAAGCGTCGAATATCTCCGCAAGTTTACGCCGGACCGAATGAAATGAACCCGAATATGTAAACAATAATTGAATTCTTGCGTTTTCGTGTGCATTATCGTGCGTTTTGTGCTATAATATCCTCAGAAACCAAACGAAACCGAATCAAACGAACCGCCCCGTCCGGGGCAGAAAGGAAACACAATGAAACTCCAGTACAGACACAACAACGGATACACCTACCTCTTCGCTATCGACGAAGAAAACGAACACGCCGAAATCTTTTACATGGATGGCTCCGATGACTTCCCGGTTTTGTCCGACGAGCAGGAAATCACGGCATATCTGAGCAAGATCGCACCCTATATCGACCAGTGGAGCGGAGCGGACGATGAAATGGACGGCGAAAAGCTGACCGATTTCCTCGCATGGCTTAAGAGCGACGAAAACAACTACGACGTCTGTGACGCTGAAATCGAAATCGCCGAAATGGTCGAAAGCGCAAGAGCCGAAATGAAAACGTATTACATCCTCACCGACATGGAAGGATACGGCTCCGAATACCCCGTCTGCGTCGACCGCGCCGAAGCGGAACGCCTGTGCCGTGAGTGGAACGACGGCATTCATGCGCTCGACTTCGACGAAATCTGGCGCGAAGCATCCGAGGAAGAGATCGCTCAATATGGGCGATACGACACGGACGATGAATAAGCAACTGAAACGAAAGGAGTCACCCATGCCGCACGAAATTCCTTCCGCGCTCACACCGAAAGAGTATGCGGAACTCTATCCCCGCTATCTCGCGTCCGAACGGAGCCGCAAGAAAAGCGAATATACCATCACCACCTACGAACTTGCCCTTCGCAAATTCCGGGACTATCTCAATGAAGCGGATCCGGACACGATTTCCCCGCTCGACGTATCGGAATGGACGGACTCCCTTCTCGATTCCGGCGTCAGCACCAACACCGCGCACCAGTATTACGGAATCGTCTCCATGTTCTTCGATTGGGCGATCCAAATGAAACTCCTGAAAGAATCTCCCATGCCCGAGGACGGCCAGCCGGAGAAGGAATTCAAAAAGAAAAAGATCCCGTCGAAAGACGAAATCATGCGGCTACTCGATCCCGCGAATATCCCCTTCTCCATCAAGGGGAAACTCCCTCTCCGGAATTATACCATCGTCGCCACGCTCCTCCTGACCGGGCTGCGCTCCGACGAACTCCGCTCCCTGCGCCTCTCCGACCTTGACTTTGAGAACAAAACCATCACCGTCCGAAACGGAAAGGGCGGAAAGGAACGAAAGGCACCATTCTCCCCGCGCACACAGGAAATCATTCGCACTTATCTTGCAGCGGGGATCCGTCCGGAATGGGCGACACCGGAAGACTGGCTCTTCGGTACGCATCAACATGCTATGAATCAGGAAACCGCTTCCCATGATGAACAATGGCATAAGTTTGACGCCGCCACGCTCGGACGTCTCGTCAAACGATACGGAAAGACCGTCATCGGCAAGGAAATCCACCCGCACCTTCTTCGCCATTGCGCCACGTCTCTTTGGGCGGATTCCGACATCAACATGCGCAGCATCCAGCTTGCGTTGGGTCACGCGAACCTGACCACAACGGAAAGAATCTATGCGGATATTCTCGACGACAAGAAAGCCGCGCAGAACATCGCGTCCATCCTGTCTACCCTGTCTCTCTGAATAAAACGAAACGAATCAAACGAAAAAACTGCCGAGGCGATTGCCCCGACAGTCTTTTTGTTATTCAAACCAGTCTCCGGTTTTGAGCGATGCCGCAAATTGAATGATTTCGGGATCCAATTCCGGGGGTTCTTCCGGTTTATCGAGAAACCATACAATACCGATGGGATCGCCCTTTTTGTCAACTTCACCGGTCAGCTCCCACGGGATGGCGTATTTCTGAATCTGAATGTCATCCGGAAGAATATATTTCCGCCCGAACACATGTCCCATGTCGCGCCAGATCTGATACGGAATCATGAAATACCTGTCGAAACCAAACGAAACCGCTACATAACACATCGCCCCGCAGGTCAGATGCAATTCAAGCACGTCCCGCTGATTCTCCGTGAGAGCCGTTGCCTGAATCCGGTCTTTGTCGGTGTGCTTCGCGTCGAATACAATGCATCTTCCGTCCGGCGCGACGGATCCCTCGAAATCCGGATCGGCTTTTTTGTCGTTGACGCAAATCATTTTGGATGAACGACCGCCCGTCCGACCAATCACGCGCCGCGCTTCGGGAACTTTGTTGATCGTGGCGCGTCCCATGATCTTATAGGTTTCACATGCGCGAAGAATCATTTCCTCAAATTTGCGCCCTTTGGCTCGGGATGCGCGGTTTTTCGCGGCTTTTTTCTTGTTCTTTTCCGCCGCAGCTTTCGCGTCTTCGATTTCCTGACTGATCTTTTCGATTGCCGCATCCGCGGACGTCTTCCCGGAATCGTTTGCGGCAGCCTTTTTCGCGCTCGGTTTTCGTCCCCGCTTTTTCGGTTCGGGAATGTTCATTCCGAAATCAAGCGAATCGTTGTTGAAGTTGGTTGCGTTCTTGCTGTACTGTGTTTCGGTTTTTTTCTTCGGCATTTTGTAATCTCCTTTTTCTCTCCATGCCTCGATGTGTTGATCGACTCAAACGAAATGAAACGAAATGAAACGAACTTTCCCCCAAAATGTGGGATTTTCTCCCAAAATCGACCGGAAAATATGGGATAGTTCCGATTTGTATATTTATTCACCGCTTTTCCGCGACGAATTTCTGCGGTTTGACCGCTTTTTCCGAAACGATTGTGCAACATGACGAAATTTGGCACTCAACTGAAGTTGTATTTCTGCCACACAATCGCGTTCCGCATGGACCCGAACAGGATCGCCACCCATACGACATCCCCGACCGAAACGGATGAGACGGCGGAGGAGTACGGGAGGTATAATTCCGTCTCGTCCCCGACCAGATGAACCTTGCACACCGTCCCGTTCGGAGCGGCGGACACAATCGCCTTGCGGACCCGGAAGCAGTCCTTCGTCCGCTCCTCGATCTCCTCCCGCACAATCGAAGCAATCGCCTCGCGGAACTGCGCGGCATCGGATAAAATACTCATGGAATCACCTCTCAGCCGGAAGTGCTTGTGCGCACAGTGAAATCCGGAATGTCGTTGACCGATGTGCAGGAGATCGACATAGATCCCGTGTCCGCAATCGGTATGGTAAACCCTTGAATCAAATGCTTTTCAAGCGGTGCGCCGGGTTTGTCTGTGCGCTTGACCGCGACCAATCCGTTTTCATACAGGTGGAACATCGGGACGCATTCAATCGAAACGGATTTCTGAAGGATTGTCTTCCGCTTCAGATACCACCGCGCAAGGGAGGCGCATTGCTCCGTGTTCCAGTAGTCCGCGCGTTCCTCGACGAAGAGCTTCTTTCCGATGATGTTGACGTTGGTGTCGGAAGACGGGTCGTCGTTGACAGCCTCCGCCCATACCGCCGCGTCCGTCAGCCCCTGTCCCGCGATCATCACGTCGTTGTAAACCGCCTCGTTCTGCGTCGTCTCGGATATGGAAAGGAGATTGCTGTTCTCCGGCGAGAACGTAAACAGAACGGGCTTGTCGGCGTCGTCCACGTCATCCTGAGAAGGATCCAGACGAAGCGCACCCGTCTGGTCATAGCCGATCCATCCCGCAAGCATCGCGTTCAGCTTCAACAGAAGTGCACCGAACGTGCTCCCCCTGTTCTCCGTCACCGAGTACGGCGTGTTGACCATCGGAATGTCCGCCGTGATCGAACCGTCCGAGTTCGCCGCCGAATAGGTCCGCCCGTTGTAATATGTCGTCCAGACGGGCGTCTCGTTGTCGATCTTGTCCGCGTCCGCCGTCGAAGCCCGATAGGTAAAGCGCGACAGGGACAGAATCGATTCCATCGCCGTGAAAATGTTGTTGCCCGGATTGATTGAATAAGCCGCCTCCAGATTCCCGAACAGCGACCCGTCCAGATAGCTCCATTTGTCAACCAGATTGAGTGAAATGGTCTTCTCGGCGGGGGAGATGAGATTGGACGGATTGGTGATGTAGAATACGCCCTGCGGCAGATAGAACTCCTCGCCATACGGAAGCACCATCCCCATCGAGAGACGGAGCCTCTGCCCGAACCAGAGCTTGTTGACCGCATAATCGAACGCGGCGTCCCGGTTGGCAAGCACCACCGTCGCGCGTCGTCTCTGACCGTTCTGGAGGTTCACAGAGAGTGATCCGGACTGGAGGAAGGCTCGTGTATCCCTCCCCGCCGCCGTCGTCCTCTGAGCGGCTCCACCGAGCGCAAACGCAACGGTATTGTCCGGCTGGAGGAATTCGAGGCGAACGATTTTGCGGTATGACCCGTTCAGACTGCGCAGATATTCGGTGTACTGCCGCGAATAACTCGGAGACGTGTTCCCGGACGGATGAATCACCGTCGTGGCAGTACTGTATGTGTAATCCGAATAGAGCGAATTGGCGGATGCGCGTACACGGTAGCGGACGGTATTCCACGATGTCCCCGCCGTGCCGGACCTCGTGGTATCCGTTCCCGTATAGACCACGCTCCACGCGCCGCCGTTTGTCTGTCTGGACAGCTCATAGGAGGACGCGCCTGATACAGCCGACCAGTTCACCGTGACGGTTTCTCCCGCTGTGACACTCCCCGCGATTACAACCTGAGAAGGAGCGGACGGCGGCTGAATGACTGAAATAACCGTCCCCGTTTTGTAGGCCGAATAAAGCGAATTCCCATAAGCCCGGACGCGATATTGAACCTTTTGCCATGAGGAACCGACGGTATCCGAATACGATAATGCCGCTCCAGTATAAACAACGGAATAATTCCCGCCGTTCAAAGACCGCTCGAGCGAGTAGCTGACCGCGCCGGAAGAGGAACCCCATGAAACGGACAAAGTATTCCCCGCAATCGGAGTTCCCGAAACGGAAAGGGTAGACGGAGAGTCCGGAGCTTGCGACGAAGGATGCTCCACCGTCAGAACGGATCCCGTGAGCCAGTCGGACTCGGAGGAGGCATTGACCGCTCTGACCCGGTACTGCACCGTTGTCCACGAAGAGGAAACGACGTCGCTTGCCGAAGTGGAGGAAGTGGTGGAGATCACACTGAACGCCCCGCCATCTGTCGATCTCGCAACCTCATAACCCGAAGGGTCTCCGGATGAAGACGCTGTCCATGAAATTGTGATGGTTTCTCCATCCGAAATCGTTCCCGAAATGGAAAGATTGGTCGGAGGCGTCAGGGGGGAAGTTACATAGTCTCCCTTGACAAATTCTCCGGTTCCTGCGTTTGTGTAAAACTGGTTGCCTACCGTATCGTAAAGCCCGACTTCCCCGTCGGATGTGCGTTCCGCCGGAACAAGGTTGAGGGCTTCGGTGTCGTCTTCGTTATAAACAACCAGGCCATATACTTGCCAGTATCCGAGCCGTGCCACGGTGCCATTATTGTTGACCGCAAACACAAAGGGATGAATCGAAGTGGAATACTGCGGTTCCGCCACAAGAATGTTACCGTTGTAAAAAGCGGTTCCGTCACCAAGATAAATCACTCTGCCCGTGTCATCCGGGTTTCGTTTTTTCTCGATTGTAACAAGCTGACCGACCGTAGCTCCGCGCAGATAACTCGTCATCGTACCCGAACCGCCGAGTCTGGATTGAGCACCAATCGGCGTGGAGGAAACTCCGGCAAAATAAAACGTAAAGTTGGTATCTCCGTAGGAGCCGAACAGACCGCCGCTGTTGTAATTGTTTGCTGTCGGAGCGGCGTCGATCTTGACGTGCTGAAAAACCGCCTGTATCGTTCCGGTCAGTTCAATATACTGCGTACCAGTCGATTCGATATAGGTTAATTGCTTGTATCCGGAAGGTAAAGCCACAGTTAAGCCTCCTCAATTCCGATGATCTTCACATCCCCCGCGTCTCCGACTTCAATCCAAGGCACCGAAACCGTCACCGAAAGCATCCCCGTCTGGTTGTTGATCGTCTGCGAAACAGGCCCGGATAGCTTGACCATGTAGAGGTTGCCCTTCATGTCTCGCAGGAACAAAGCGTTGAGTGAATGCGACAGGGCGTAGAGCTTTTCCATGTCCTCCGCCGTCTCCCGGATGTATTCGCCCTCCGAGAAGAACGAAAGGAGCGCGTTCAGCGTACCGCTCTTCGGTTCCTGCGAGGAAGGCTGCCAGTGCGGATATCGCGTGAAGTTCTCGAGAAGCGCGGGCGTGTTCCCGTTTGAAACGGATCCCGCCTCGATATTGTCCCGGAACCGCCAGACGGATACCGGATGATAAACCGTGCCGTCCTCCGAGTCCTGCTCCGCTTCAATCAGCGTGTACTGACGGAACTGCTTGCAGATCTCGTCCGACGTCATCCCGACCGAATAGGTGTCATCCGAAATGTAGTACAGAACGTACGAATATTCCTCCAGACTGCGGATGCCGTAGTCCCGGATGGAGGAGATGTCGGAGTTGTAAACCCCAAGCGGAACGAGCGCGTTCCCGGATCTGCGATAAAGCGCGACGGACAGAGAATCGGAAGACGCCAGCGTCCCGGCTTGCAGATTCTCTGCAAAGGACGCGTTGAACAGCGTCGAACCGCTCCATCCCGGACTCCCGGCTGTCGGGAAATTATACGAAACATCGGAGGTGATGTAAACGTAGTCCGTGTTCTGCGCCTGTGCCCCTCCGCCGAGCGTGACGGACGAGATTGCGGACGCCGGAAGGGAGATCGCCGAAGAGAACGAACCGAGCGAATTCCCGGAGAAGTCATAGCAGACAATCCCGAACTTCGTCGGCGAAACCGTAGCGAGAACCGAGTGCGTATAAGCAGGGAAATTAAGCGAAACCGCCGTCATCCCGGTCGCGGACAGAACCATCGCCGCCGCTGTGTTGCGGAGTACAATGGACCCCGAAGCCAGCGTCAGGATCGGATTGTGTGCCACAATGGATTCAATCGTAAAGGAAACCGTCGCGGTTCGCGCTGTGGCGGACGAGTGGTACATGGTCACGGTGTAGCTTCCGTTGGTGACCGAGACCGTAGCCCCTCCCGCCGCCGTTGTGGAAGTAACCGTCCCAGAGACCGCCCCCGCGAGTGTCCCCGTGACAATCGTGCGGTATGCATCGTTCCCGGAGGTCTGGTAGGTGTAGGTCAGTTTTACGGTTGCCGTGCAGGAAGATGCGGAACTGTTCCGAATCGTGACGCTATACTGATTGTTCCCAAGCAGTGTGAGCGATGCGCCGCCCGTTCCGGTAGTAGCAGTAATAACCGCCTGATTGAGAAACCCGGTAGAAGATGGAAGCGTTCCAGTGACAGACCCGGAATAGGAGTCGTTCCCCGTGTAGGAATAGGAATACGAAACATTGACGGTGTATGTGCCGGAAGCCGTAGCCGTAGCGGACACAAGGATAGCGCCCCCGCTCATCGCGGCGGAGGCCTCCGTTGCCGTCGTGGAAGTCACGGCAGGGTTGGAAACGCCACTCTGAGACGGCGTATAGCTTGCAGACCCTGTATATTTATTAAGCCCGACGGAGAAACTGACATTCAAACGGGACGAAGTATTGCTCATCAACGCCCGGATAGATTTGTGTGAGCTGTCCGCCCAAATGAAACTTGCGCTCGTTCCGTTGTCGCTCCAAGAAATCGTGGGAAGTTCTTCGATTACAAAAGCAGACGAATATGTTCTCGCGCCCGTATATTCGCTCCCGTCCCATGAACCCGTCGCTTCCAGAGTGACCGTTTCGTAAACAGTCGCGGATGTGGTTGCCGAAACGGTGAATTGGTGCGTATCCGTCCCCGTATAAGGCTTCGTCAGCGTCAGATTGCTGACCGTTACCGTCTGATTGGTCGTCCCCGTTGCCGTCGGATCCTTGACTTTCGTCCACGTCCCCGAATTGATCGTCTGCGAAGAGGTCGTCTGCGCACCGACTTCACCGCGCCAAGCGAACGCATACGGAGCCGCGAAACTCATGTCCTCCCCGTTGACCTGATTCCACAGAATCGAACGGTTTGCCGCGAGATGCAGAACGCCGTCGACGATGGAACCGTAATCCTGCGCGGAGGGAGTGCCTGGAATGTCCGCGCCCGCCGCCCAAGAGAGCGTCACGCTGTCATCCGGATTGCAGACCGCCGTGATGCCGCCGGACGCCGATGCCGAATCATAGGAGCAAGTGTAGGTGTTCGTGGCGGTCTTCGTAACGCCGCTCGATGTCTCGACCGTGCAGGAGAGCGTGTAGGTCTCTCCCGAGAAGAAGCCGTTGTAGGAGTATCGGCGAAGACCCGTATAGATCGTTCCCGTATCGTCGAGAACCGTTCCTTCCCCATCGGAAAGCACCCATCGGATCCAAGCGACGTCATCGCCCTGTGCCTGTGAATACGGCGCGAGGAATGTCTGCTGAACCGAAGCAATCGTCCCGGACGCGGGTGTGATCGAAAGTGTGGGAGACGCACGGGTGATGAAAACGGAAGGGGAATTCTGTTCGACGTTTACGCTTGAATTTCCGACCGGGTATCGCTGAGTGATTTTCATTTTGTAGCTGTTTCCGTTCGTCAGACCCCACGAAGCCCATGTGACGCCGGGTTCGAAAACGTACAACTGCACGTTTCCGAGATTATCCGTTCCATAAAATCCATTGTGCAGAGTCATCGGATATTCATGCACAAGCGTACTGGAAGCGTCATTGGTATAAATTTGAATCTGTTCGCCGAGCATCGGGGAATTCCCGTTGACCTGCCACGAAATGGAAACATTGTCGTTCACATCCACCACTCCCCCGCCGATTCCGGCGAAAGAGGATGGAGTGATGTTCGAGGGTTGGAAAAGTGCCATATTTCGTCCTTTCCGTTAAGCGCGTCCCACAATGGGGAGCAGTCTGCAAAGTTCCGCGATTGTATGCGTTTCCGCCATCGACGGGGAAATCGGAATCCCGTTGATGACATTGGAGACATTGTGCGAATCGGAATAGCCGCCGTTGCGCGACCATCCGCCGAGAGGAGAACGCCCGCCCCGCTCAAAGAGAATGTTCATCGCGTCGGTAAACGCCTTGAACGCCGCTTCGGACTGCGGTTTGAGGATCTTCGCCGTGAGTTCGGGATCGAGAACCATCTCTTTCCGCCTCGTCGCCTTGATCCCGCCGATGCCGTCGAGAACGCCGCCCCCGTCATAGACCCGCGTCCCGTCCGGGAAGTACCACGCGCCGTCTTGGCCTTTGATAAGCCCGAGCATCTGACCGATTGCCATGTTCGTCGCTTCAAGCTGCTTGCGTTCTTCTCCGGTTGTGGTCCACCATGCGGCGGAGTTCGCTTGCATCCGCTGAATCCACATCTGGAACTCGTCGGATGTCAGATTCCCGTTGTACAGATGGTCGTACTGGTCGTTGATCTGCTGGCGGCGGCTCACGTTGTTGTAGAGGTCGTTCGCCCATCCGAGCGGAAGATCCTCATCCTCGTAAAGCCGCGACTGCGAGTCGATGAAGTCGCGAAGCTGTTCCGCCGTCCCGTTCTTCACAAGGTCGGACACTTGCGAAATGAAACGGTCCCGGATGTAGTCGTGCAACGCCTCGACCGCCGATTCGACCGCCCGGACGGAAGAGTCCACCTTCGAATCGTCGTAGTATCCCGACCGGATCGCGCCGTTCACTTCGCGGAGCAAGCCGTCCCGCCATTCGTAGAGTTCCCCGCCCTCGCCGAGAGAAAGCCACTTGTCAAGGATCGACTTCATCCCGGACGCGCTCGTGTTGCCGTCCGCGATGTACTTCTCCAGTTCCTTGACCGCTTCCTGCTTCAGGTACGAGTTGAGGCTCTCCACAGCGGAATCGACGGCGGAGATCTGACCGGAAACCGTCTCCGGGTTCGCGGAGGTTCCCATCGCCTTGCGGTATGCCGAGGTGATCTTCTGAATGAATTCGGGCGAACCCTCTCCGTAGGACTCCTTCGCCCACTTTTCGAGGATCTCCGCGACCTCCGCTTCGGTGACAGACCCGTTCTCAACCGCTTCCGCGACCTCGTTCCACGCCTGCTCCTCAACGAAAGCGTTCAGCGCGTCGACGGCGGATTTGAGATTGTCCTGCGCACTCTGTACCGCGCCCGCGTCCGCCTGATATTCCCATTGGCCGGAGGATTCGTTGTAAACGCGCGTCGTCCGGTTCTCCTGCGCCGTGCGGAGGGCTTCTTCCGCTTTCCGAACCGCAAGGATCCGCTCCTCGAGGGACAGAACGCTGCTCTTGCCTTCCTTTTCCGCATTGAACGAATCGATGATCGCCTTCGACCGCGCCTCGCGCTCTGCGGACATGAGCTTCTCACGGGCTTCGATGACCGCGTTCTGTTTTTCTTCAAGCGTCTTCGCGTCGGACAGTCCCTGAATGTAATCGGAGAGAACGCCGCGAACGTAATCGATCCGCGCCTGTTGAATCGCCTCTTGCAGATTGGCTTCCGCCTCTGTGACCGCAAGCCGCTTTTCATCGAGCGCGAGTTCTTCCTTTTTGAGGTCGATCTCGTTCAGAATGGAATCGATGATCTCGTTGACCTCTTTGAGTTCCAGCTCCCGCGCCGTCTCTAAGGTTTCCTTGTAGAGTTTGAGGATCTTCTCCTGCCAGTCCCACCATTCCGACGAGAGCGCGTTGATTTCCGCCTGAGTCGCCTTGATTTTCCGGAGCCATTCCGCTTCGTCGTGCAGATGGTTCTGGATGGCCTTCATTTGGTCGACCCGTTCCGCGACGGACTTGCCCTGCTTCTCCATGAGCGTGAGACGGGCCTTGTCGTCCGCGAGAACCTGTTTGAGCCGCGTGGTCTCCGCCTTGATCGCTTCTTCGGCGGCTTTCTTCTGCTCTTCGGCGAGTTTCTTCTGTTCCTCCGCCGCTTTCTCCGCCGCCTTCGCATTATCCTCGGCGAACTTGTTGATCTTCTCTTGCCACTTCCACCAGTCGGAGGACAGCTTGTTGATGTCCGCTTGCGAAGCCCCGATGGAACGCATATAGTCTGCCTGTTCCGCCAGAGCCGACTGAATCTGCTTGATTTTCGCAATCTGCTGATCCTGAGACGCCCCCTGATGCTCCATCAGCGTCAGTTCGGACTCTCGAAGCGCAACGGCGTCCTTCAGCGATTCCAGTTTGGGGTCCTTGGTAGAGGAAGAACCGGAACCGGAGGAAGAGGAGGAACGACCGGACCAACTCGAACTGGATGTATCGGTGCGGGAATAGAGGGAAGTAAGACCCGACCGGAAGTTTTTGACATCGTTGACCCAATTCTCTTCCCAGTCCGCGCCGAGTACGCCCTCGTGGAGAGCAAGACGGTGCAACGCCTCTTCAAAATCTTCAGCCGCCCGCTTTGCGCCTTCTTCGTTCCCTTCGAAATGGGAAAGGGCAAGTGCCGCAAGTTCAATCTTCTGCGCCGCGAGAACCGCCTCGTCCCCCATATCCGAGGTCGACTGCTCCATGTATTCATGGAGTTTATTGACGGCGTATTCCTGAACCTGTTGCGCAATCAGTTGCTGAATCAAATCCTGCTTTGCGGAAATCAGCCCATTGACGGCGTCCTCGTTGAGACGGATCTGCCCTTCCTCGTCGATGATGAGGTCAAGATATTCCCCGCCAAGCCCGATGAGGCTTTGAAGCGTATCAATCGAAAGGGAGCCGTACTCGTCGTATTCCGCTTGCGCGTTGGTGAGAACCTTGATTGCGTTCTGCGTTTCATCAATCTGCGCCGAAAGGTCCTTGATTGTTTCCGTGAGTTCTTGCGCAGACTTCTGTATGTCTTCGGTCAGGAGGTAGAGGTCTCCGAGGTCCTCTTCGGTGTTTTCGATTTTTTCGGAAAGTTCTTCCGAAGAATCCGCAAGGTCATCCGTCGCAGTTTTGGTTTCTTTTAAAGTCGGGACAACTCCCGCGCGTCCAACAGTATGTAAATTTTCTACCGCATCCGAAAGAATGGTTATTTTTTCCGCACTGGACAGATATGACTCGCCGTTTTCATCTAAAACAGTATTTAAAGAGCGGAGTGTGCCTACATAACTCTCGTATTCCGGAGTGATCTCTTGCAGAATCTCATACTGCGTCTGCCAAATTTTATGAAGCCGTTCGGATTCGCGCTTGCTTGCGTTGCCGATCGAATCCTGCCATTTTTTAAAGGATGCATCAACCTTCTCTTGGAAGGTAATGAAATAATTGGCATATTGCTCGGCAGTTCCGTTGGCAATACCCGTATCTGCCGTAAAATGAGCGGCAAATCTTCCGTTGCCGTTCGCGGCGTCTCGGAAAGATTGGGAAGCGGCTTCTTTGGCGTTTATTGTGCGCTGACGATATTCCTCCAGTTCGGCTTCCGTTAATTGTTTAACAAGTTCGGTATATCTTTCCGTATCCGAACTAAGTCCTTGTAATACAACGGCTTTATTGCCAAGCAGCTCAACAATCTGAGACTCCACATGGCGATACTCGTCACTTGCGGGATTCAGATTGTCAAGTTTTTCTTTGAGTTTATTAAGTTGAACTACGTTGTCTTTGTTGGTTTCGAACCATTCGATAGACTCTTCGCGGAGTTTTTTCTGGTGCGCTCTGTATCCATTTACCGCCGAAGTAATTGCGGTGATTGCCACAAGAACAAGTCCGGCAAGCCCGAGAGCGGAAGACATCGAAACATTGGCTTCCACAAAAACAGCGTGAAGAGTATTCCCGACCCCTTGAATTGCATCGGACCACTTCTTTGCATTCGCAACTAAAGCAATTCCCGCAATCGCAGAAGCAATTTCGGATACAACCGTAACAAGTCCGCCACTCTCTTCGACTGTGTTTACAAGCTCGATACCAATTTCTACAAGAGACTTTTTGAAGCCCAGAATCCCCTGCTCGTCGTTCGCCAGCTTCTGCCATGCATCCCTCAATTGGTTCAGCTTGGCGTTATATGTTTCGAGGTACTTCGTGTTCTCTTCCTGAGAATACCCTTGGAAGTCCGTCAACTGCGCCTGAACATCCATGAAACGGTCCATGTTGTCAAGGAGCGCAATGAAGTAGTTCTTCCGATAAGTATTCGCGACATTGTAAACGCCGTCAATCTCCGTCACGAGATCGCCAAGTTCGTCGTGAAGCGTCGAGGACAACTCCTCAAGTCCGTCCGTCCCGAGCGCGGAGATGATGTTGTCCCGGCTTTCCTTGTCGTTGTGAATGTCAATCGCGACCTGCTGCCACACATCCACAATGGAGGCAATACCCGTCTTGAATCGGTCGACCACTTCGGCGGATTCTGCGGAAAGCGTCGAGAAGACGTCCACGTTTTTCGTCGAATACTGGATCAGGGAGTTGATCGCGGTGCCGATATTCTGACCGGAACGGTTCGTCGCTTCGGAAATCGCCGTAATCAAACCGAGCGTCTGATCGAACGAAACATTCGCGTTCTTCGCCGTAGAACCCGCTCTCTGGATCGCCTGTAAGAGTTTCTGCGTCGAGACGGGGTTTTTGTCGGCGGTCTTGTTCAGCTTGTCAACAACGTCGGTCAGTTCGGAGGTTTCCATGCCGAACTGCGCGAGGATGGAGAGAAGACCGTCGGATGCTTCCGTCGCATTGAGTTCAGCGACGTTCATAGCCAGCAGAGCCGCCTCGGTCGCTTCGAGGGATTCGTTCCATGAACGTCCTGCGCGGGCAAAGTTCGCCGCGATGGTAGACGCGTTCTCAAAGGTTGAACCGTATTCGTAAGCGATATTGTAGAGACGGTCGGAGATCTCGCCCGCCGGAACGGATTCGTCCAGAACGCGCTGGAGTTCAATAACCGCGTCCTCCGTCTTGACGAGAACATCGTCTACTTCGCCGAGCGCGTTTTTGAGGATGTTAAGCGGCGTACGAACTGCGAGAAACGCCACTTCCGCTTTCGCGAATTTGGCGATGGTATCGCCGAGAGTTCCAGTCAGGAATCCGGTCTTCTGCCCCGCGTCTTCCGTGGACTTGCTGTAATCGTCCAGAGACTTCGCCGTCTTGATGACTTGCTGTTCGAGCTTCTCTTCGGCAATGTTCGCCTTCGCGGTCGCCTCGCGCGTCTTTTCGGTCTGTTGAGCCGCCTTTTCCGCCGCGATCGCGACCTCAGAGGTAGCCTTGCCTT